>Ga0105250_10000015_pt1 | contig 262683 bp, 213 predicted proteins | sample KBSS54metaG_FD_80425 | JGI IMG/M metagenome (GOLD analysis project Ga0105250, IMG submission 80425) | Switchgrass rhizosphere microbial communities from Kellogg Biological Station, Michigan, USA - KBS S5-4 metaG | ecosystem: Host-associated > Plants > Roots > Rhizosphere > Soil | place...
GCAGGACGCCGGGTTAGCCGTCCTGGGCCAAGGATGGCCCATGACGGCGGCCCACGGATTCAAGCCGGAGTGAGGGCACACCGAGCCTAGGCGAGGTGCCGAGTGTTGGGGCAAGAGCCCTTTGGTTACTTTGGGGCTTTTCCAAAGTGACCCGCTGTAAGAGCGGAACCATAGGTGGTCGTTACCGCAGCAACGGATATGTACTCATTCCAACTCCAGCGCATGGTCGGCCCGAAGGCCGCCACGGAAGCAACCACCCTCACCACTCGGCACCTCGCCCAGGCCCGGTGTACCCGTCACCCGGTGAGTGCAGCGACGCTTTGGCGCCGTCCGGGCCATACCAGGCGTACCCGTAGTAGCGGTTGGTGAGGTTTTTCAGTTGCAGGTCAACCCTGACGACCGAGCGCAGTGTTGGTGGCGCAACAGCGTTTCAATAAAGTGTTCGATTGTCCTGATCGTGAGGGTGACCGGTACAGCGCCAACCCTCGAATTTGAGGGCTTCCAGGCTTGGCATGAATTGTGTTGTGACCCGATTGGCGCTGACCCGACGACGGGAGGGAAACCTCACCTTTCATAAGAAACCACACCCATGCACAACGTCTTGCAACGCACAGTCATCGCCAGCCTGCTGGCACTCGGCGCCTTGGGCGGGCCGGTTGCCCAGGCCGCCAATGATCAACAGTTCATCCCGCTGGCCACCTACCGGGTCGGCGCCTACGCTTCCAGCGGCATTCCGTGGTGGGCGGGGGAGATTGATTACTTCCGCTACATCAACGAGGTCGAAGGCGGCGTGAACGGCGTCAAGCTGGTCTGGCAGGAATGCGAGACCGAGTGGAAGACCGACCGCATCATCGAATGCTACGAGCGCTACAAAGCCGGCCTGGACGGCGCACCCACCGGGTTCTTCTTCACCCACAGCACACCGGCCTCCTATGCGCTGATGGACCGTGCCGCCATTGACCACATCCCGCTGATCGATGGCGCCGGCGGGCGTACCGAATCCACCGATGGCCGCGTGTTTCCCTACGCGTTCCCGCTGTTGCTCAACTACTACGGCCAGGCGTCGGTGGGCATCAACTACATCGCCCAGCGCGAAGGCGGCCTGGACAAGCTCAAGGGCAAGAAGATCGTCACCGTCTACCATGACTCCGCCTACGGCCGCGAAACCCAGGCGGCCATGCAGTTGCTGGCGCAAAAGTACGGGTTCGAGAACATCCAGATCCCCGTGGCCGACCCCGGCAACGAGCAGTCGACCCAGTGGCGCCAGGTGCGGCAGATCAACCCGGACTGGGTGTTCCTGCGCACCTGGGGCGTGTCCACCCCGGTCGGCATCAAGACCGCCGTGCGCTTTGGCATCCCCGTGGACCGTCTGATCGGTGATGTGTGGGCCGGCTCCGAAGCCGACGTAATCCCCGCCGGCACCGCCGCCAAGGGCTACCAGGCGCTGGCGCCGTTCCCCGGTGGCGACAGTTTCGAGATCCATAAAAAGCTCAGGCAGTTCATCCTCGATCCCGGCAAGAGCAACCTCAAGGACCCCAGCTACTTCGGCAAGGTCTACTACAACATCGGCCTGATCAACGCCGCGATTGCCGTCGAAGCGCTGCGCACCGGCCAGGCCCAATTCGGCAACCGCGCGCTGAACGGCGAGGAAACCCGCTGGGCATTTGAGCACCTGGACATCGACGCCGCGCGCCTCAAGGCCATGGGCTTCGAAGGTCTGCTGGCACCGTTGAAGCTGTCCTGCGCCGACCACGAAGGTGGCGGCTCCGCCCGGGTGCAGCAGTGGGATGGGCAAAAGTGGGTGCTGGTGACCGACTGGCTGCAGGCCGACCGCGCCACCTTGCGTCCGTTGATCGAAGCCAAGTCCGCCGCGTATGCCCAGGAGAAGGGCATCGTGGCGCGTGATTGCTCGGCGCAGTGAACCTCAGGCGGCGCTTGCCGTGACGTGACGGCCAGGGATGGCCGCAATCAATTCACGGGTGTAGTCGCTGGCCGGCTGGTTGAAGATGCGTTCCACCGAGCCCTGTTCAACCACGCGGCCATTGCGCAGCACCAGCACCTCATGGGCGAAGTTGGCCACCACTGACAAGTCGTGGGACACCAGCACATAGGCGATGCCCATTTCCCGTTGCAGCTCTTCCAGCAGGTCAAGGATGCGCGCCTGTACCGACACGTCGAGGGCGCTGACCGGTTCATCCAGCAACAGCAGGTCGGGTTTCAACGCCAGGGCCCTGGCGATGGCGACCCGTTGGCACTGGCCGCCCGACAGTTCCCGGGGCAGACGATCGAGAAAGCTCACCGGCAGGTGCACGCGGCTGATCAACGCCCGCGCCGCCTGTTCCAGGGCGGCGCCCTTGAGCAAGCCAAATGACACCAGCGGCTCCACGATGCTGTCGAACACCGTGAAGCGCGGGTCCAGCGCCGCGAAGGGGTTTTGTTGCACCAGTTGCAGGCGTTGGCGCAACGGGCGGAAGTCGCGCCAGCTCAGGTCGGTGACGTCTTGCTGCTCGAACCGCACCCGCCCCTGGGTCGGCTTCTCCAGGCCCAGGGCGATGCGCAGCGCGGTGCTCTTGCCCGAGCCGGACTCGCCGACGATGGCCAGGGTCTGGCCGGGGTACACCTCCAGGCTCAGATCCTCCAGGGCCACGAAGGTCGATGCCTCGCCCTTGACCTTGGGCAGGGCAAACGTCTTGCCGACATTGTGCAGGCTCAGGATCGGCTCACGTCCCAGGTCGAGGTTGAGCAACGGTTCACGCCGCCTGGCAAAGGCGGGTGCAGCGGCGATCAGCGCGCGGGTGTAGTCGTGGCTGGGCTGCGCGAGGATCTGCCGTGGCGGACCTTGCTCCACCACTTCACCCTGTTGCATCACGAGGATGCGGTCGGCACGGTCAAGCGCCACGCCCAGGTCATGGGTGATGATCAGCAGGGAAATGCCGCGTTCGCTGACCAGGCGCTGCAAGTGATCAAGGATCTTGCGCTGCACGGTCACGTCGAGGGCACTGGTGGGCTCGTCGGCGATGATCAGGCGCGGGTTGCCGGCCAGGGCGATGGCGATCAGCACGCGCTGGCGCATGCCGCCGGAGAGTTCATGGGGGTACTGGCGCGCGCGCAATACCGGGTTGTCGATGCCCACCTGTTGCAGCAGCTCGACAATGTCGGCATCGACGCCGGGGTAGCGTTTGCCCTTGGCGAGTATCAGCGCCTCGGCGATCTGCTGGCCGATGCGCAGCGTGGGGTTGAGGCTGACCATCGGGTCCTGGGGCACCAGGCCGATGGTGCGCCCGCGCAGCTTGCGTTTCTGGCGTTCGCCGGCGTGGGTCAGGTTGTGACCATCCACCCACAGTTCACCGGCGCTGATCTGCGCATTCTCGGGCAGCAGGCCTAGGATCGCATTGGCCAGGGTGGATTTGCCCGAGCCGGACTCGCCGACAATCGCCACGGTCTCGCCCTGGGTGAGTGAAAACGACAGGCTGCGCACCGCCGGATTGAGCTGGCCGCCGGAACGGTAGTCGACACTCAGTTGGCGCACATCGATTAAAAGCGGCTGGGTGCTCATCGCTGGATCTCCTCGAACGTGCGGGCGATATGGTTGAGGCTGAACACCACGGCCACCAGGAACAGGCCAGGCAGCAAGGACACCCACGGCGCCGTGATCAGGAAGTGGCGGCCGTTGGCGATCAGGGTGCCCCATTCCGCCGCCGGTGGGGCGGCGCCGAAACCGAGAAAACTCAAGCCTGCGGTGGCGAGGATCGCGGCGCCGAAATCCAGGGTCGCCAGCACGGCTACCGGGCCCCAGGCGTTGGGCAGGATGTGCCGCAACAACGTACGGCCCCAACTGGCACCGCCCAGGCGAGCGGCTTCGACATAGGGCAGGGTTTTCACCCGCAGCACTTCGGCACGGGTGGTGCGGGCAAAGCCGGGAATGATACCGATGCCCACGGCAATCGCCACGGGTACCGTACCGAAGCCGATGGCCGTGACAATCGCCAGGGCCAGCAACAGGCCGGGCAGGGCCAGCAGCACATCGACAAAACGCATGATCAGCGCATCGATACGACCACCGGCAAACCCGGACAAAATGCCCAGTCCCAACCCGCCCACCAGGGCGATGCCGACCGCGAGGGAGGCGGCCAGCACTGACAGGCTGGCGCCGTAGACCACACGGGTAAACAGGTCGCGGCCCAGCTCATCGGTGCCGAACCAGTGGGTCAGGTTGGGGGCACTGAGTTTGGCGGCGGGCGCGGTGGCGTAAGGGTCGAAGCTGCTCAGCAGTTGCGGCGTCACGGCGGCGACCAGGGAGAAGAGCACCACCAGCACCGCCAGGCTGAACCCCGGGCGGCGCAGCAATGGCAGGAGTGTCGCCGTCGCGCGTTGCCACGGGCTGCGGCGACGCCAGAGTGTTTCGCTGCGGATCAGTTTCCGGGTAAGCGTCGTCATGGTCTAGGACACCTTGGGCGTGTGGGAGATGCGCGGGTCGAGCCAGGGATAAAGCAGGTCCACCAGCAGGTTCACCAGGACAAATGCTGCCGCCGAAACCGCGACGATGGCCAGCACCACCGGAATGTCCTGGCGCAGCACCGCTTCCTGGGCCAGGCGGCCGATACCGGAGCGGGCGAAGATGGTTTCCACCAGCACCGCGCCGGACACGGTGTTACCCACCTGCAGGCCGATTAGGGTGAGGATCGGCAGCGCGGCGTTCCTGAACCCGTGGCGCGCCTGCACCTGGCCCCGGCTCAAGCCCTTGGCGTACGCAGTGACGATATAGGCCTCTTTCCACACGCCCTGGAAGCTGCGTTGCAGCACCTGGGCGTACACCGCTGCGCTGGGAATCGCCAGGGTGATCGCCGGCAGCACCAGGCTTTCAACCCCACGGCTGCCGGTGGCGGGAAACCAACCCAGGCCAAACGCAAACACCTGGATCAACAGCAACCCCATCCAGAACACCGGCACCGAAAAGCCCAGGGACGGCAAGCGCGCGAGTGCCTTTTTCAACGGTTGCCAGCGGATATACGCGGTGAGGTAAGCCAGGCCGATACCGCCGAGCAGCGAGAGCACAATCGCCAGGCCGGCCAGGGAAAGGGTCTGGGGAAGACGCTCGGCGAGCAATTCGGCCACCGGGCGATTGAGCGACAGCGACTGCCCGAAGTCCCCGTGCAATGCCCCCAGCAGCAGGTCGATATATTGCTCGAACAGGCCTTTGTCCAAGCCGTAGTAGGCGCGCGCCTTGGCCAGGTCTTCCACCGACAGGGCGTCGGCTTCCATGCCGGACGCGCTGAGCATGATCGACAAGGTATCGCCCGGCAGCAGATAGAGGATGAAGTAGGTGATGCTATAGGCCCCCCATAGCACCAGCAGCGCCTGGCCGACCCGGCCTATCAGGTAGCGGCTCATGGCGTGCCGACCTCGATATCGCCCAGCAGGGCGAAGCCTTCGGCGGTCCAGCGGAAGTTTTTCACCTTGGGCGACGTCGCGGCCTGCCACACGCGCTCATACACCGGGAACGCCGAGCCTTCGTCGATCAGCAGGTCCTGCAGGTCGCCGTAGGCTGTCGCCCTTTGAGCGCTTTGGGTGGCGGTGATGCCGGCGTCAAACAGACCCTTGGCGCGCTCAAGCACCTGCGGCTCAAAGATGTTCGTCGCTACGGTTGAGCTGTTGGCAGTACGTGGATCAAGGATGGTTTGCAGGATGATCGGATCGGCGCGGGTCATGTAGCTGATCGTCAGGTCGTAGTTGCCGGCGGAGTTGTTGGCGACCCATTCGGCACGCGTTACCACGCTGAGTTTTACCTCAATGCCGACTTTGCGCAGTTGGTCCTGCAGCAGCACATCGCCGGCGGTCTCGGCCTGCATGACGTTGTAGTTCAGGCTCAGGCGCTTACCGTCCTTCTGCCGATAGCCGTCTGCGCCTTTGGCCCAGCCGGCAGCGTCCAACAGGCGCTCGGCGCCCACCGGGTCATAGGCGAGCTTGGCGCCCTGGCTCTTGAAGTAAGGCGTGGTCACATCAAAGATGCCGTCTACCACCGCGAACTCATCGTTGTAGACGGTACTCGCGTAGCTCTTGCGGTCGATGGCTTTCTGCACGGCGAGACGCACCTGTTTATCGGCCAATACGCGACCGCCACGGGTGTTGGGCAACAGGTTCAGGGAGGGCCCCGGCAGCGAGCGGCTCTGGATGGTGGCGCCCTTGGATTGGAACAGTTTCAGGTCGACTTCCGAGAACGGGTTGCGTGGCCACAGAATGTCGGCCTTGCCTTGCAGGAACAGGCCGTTACGCACGCTTTCCTCGGGGATGTAGGTGACGTCCACCGCATCCAGGTGCGCTTCGCCCTGGTTTTTCATATTCGCTGACGCCCAGGCGTAACCCTTGCGCTTGGTCAGGTGCGCGCCGACTTCCGGGGTGTAGCTGGCCAATACGAACGGGCCGGTGCCGATGATCTGGCCGAGTGAGCGTTCCTTGACGCTCAGCGCGTAGGAGGCCGGCGCGAGGATGGCCAGGTTGGTCGTGGAGGTCGCCTGCAGGAAGCCCGCATTGGGTTTGGCGAGCACCAGCTTGACGGTCAAGTCATCGACCACTTCGGCGTGATCAAAGCCTGCCAGGTATGTCGCGCCGAAGGTGGCCGGCAGCTCGGTCGCCAGTGCCTTGTTGCTGTCAAAGGCGGTTTTCACGGCCTTGGCATCGAAGCGCTCGCCGTTGCTGAAGGTGACGTTGTCGCGCAGGTGGAAGGTGTAGGTCAACGCGTCGTCACTGACTTCCCAGCTTTTCGCCAGCCAGGGAATGATCCTGCCGGTCTGCGGGTCCTGGTCGGTGAGGGATTCGGCGATATTGCGCAGCAGCACCCGGTGTTCGAGCCAGTAGACCTGGAACGGATCAACGCTGACCAGGATGGTGTTGTCGCCAAAGAAGGCGATGTTCAGGGTCTTGCCGGCCTGGCTGTCACTGCCCGCAGGCGAGCAGGCGGCCAGGCTCAACGCCAGGACGCAAGGGGCCAATAGACGGCTCATCAAGTTGGAGGTGTTCAATGGGATGCCCTCGTATGGCGATTGGCTTAGAAGTCGTAGGCCAGCTTGGTGTACCAGTAGCCGCCGCCGGGGTAGAACGGCGGGTTACCGTAGGGCGCCAGGCCCAGGTTGCTGTAGACGGCGTGCCGGTCGGGGCGCACGTCGAAGATATTGGTGCCGCCGATGCTGACGGTGATCTGGTCGACGAAGGTGTAGCTGACGTCCAGGTCGGTGATCCATTTCGCACCGAAGCTGCGGTCGCCGGATGGGTTTACCGCCAGGGTCTTGACCGCGCCGTAGCGGCTGGTTTGCAGGTTCACTGCGAGGTCCTCGACCTTCCAGTTGGCGCCCAGGATCCATTTGGTCTTGGGCGAGGCTTGGGTGAGATCGCCTTCGCGGTCGCGGCCCACCAGGGTGACGCCGGAGTTGGCCAGCGCACTCGGGGTGTCCCGGGTGCCTTCGATGGTGGTCTTGTTCCAGTTGAAGCCCAGGCTCCAGCGCACATCGCCCCAGGCCTCCAGCGGCGTGGTGTGGTCGGCGACCACGTCCAGGCCACGGGTGCGGGTATCGAAGGCGTTGGTGTAGTAGTTGACCCAGGTCCCCGAGGGCACGCCTTGGGCGCTGAGGATGCCGTTGATCACGCCGTTGCCCTGGTCGTAGATATTGCTGGTCAGGGCGATGCGGTCGTCGATGTCGATCAGGTAAGCGTCGGCGGTGATGCTGGTGCGCGGTGCCGGCTGCCAGGTCAAGCCCAGCCCGAGGTTGCGTGACTTTTCCGGCTTGAGGTCATCGCCACCCAAGGCCTTGGCCAGGTTGCTGCCCGACGGGGTCAGGCGGGTCACGGCGGGCACCACGTTGCCGTTCACATCGGTCGCCACCCGGTTGTCGGCCACGGTGTAGCCAATCTGGGTCAGGGATGGCGCGCGGAAGCCGGTGCCGACGGTCCCGCGCACGGCCACGCTGTCGGTCAGTTCGTAGCGCGAGTTCACTTTGAGGCCGAAGGTGTTGCCCGAGTCGTCATCGTAATGTTCGATCCGCCCGGCGACGTCGAGGAACCAGCGTTCGGTCAGGTCGAAGCCCAGGTCCAGGTAGCCGGCGTAGTTGTTGCGGATCAGGCTGACTTCATCCTCCGGGCGGATCGTCACCGCCGCCTGTGCGCCCGACGCCGCCGGGTAGGTGCCGGTGATATAGGCCTCGGGGTCACCGGCGAAGGTGCTGAAATGTTCCCAACGATGCTCCAGGCCCGCCGACACCTGCACCGGTGAGGTCAGGTTGAACAGGCTGTCGTAGCGGCGGGTGACGTCCAGGTTGTTCACCCACTGTTCGAAACGGAAGGTGGCCAGGTTGTCGAACCTGGTCGGCGACGCGGTGCCCAGGGACGGATTGATATTCAGGTCGCTGGAATGATGGACGTTGTTGCGTCCGTAGGTGGTGCTCAGGTCCCAGTTCCACTCGGCCGCCTGGCCCTTGCCGCCGAACAGCAGCTGGTAGTCGCGGTCCTTGATGTTGTTCAGCGGGTAGTAGCCGTCGGGGAACACCTCCGGCACCGCGGCCCGACCGGTCGGCAGGCGGAAGTAGTTGGCGGCCTCGGCATCGCGCTCGCCGTAGGTGGAGAACGAGTAGAGCGTCAGGTCTTCCAGGGGCAGTTCGGCGTTGTAGGCGAGGTTGAAGGCCTTCAGGTCCGGGTCGCCGTTCTTGATTGCCACCCGGTCCCAGGCCGCTTCCCTGGCCGGGTCGTTGAAGGCGCGCACGCTGCTGTCGGCCTTGTCGTTCCACGCGGCCTCGCCGCGCTTGCGGGCGTCGGCGGAGAGGTGGAAAAAGCCGCCGTCGCCGAGCTTGAAACCCTGGTCGCCGGCCACCTTGATCGTTTCCCCCTGGCCGGAAAACAACTGGCCGTAACTGGTTTCCAGGTGCCCGCCGCTATTGCCGGCCTTGAGGATGATATTGATCACCCCGGCCACGGCATCCGAACCGTACTGGGCCGCCGCGCTGTCTTTAAGCACCTCGATATGGTCCACCGAACTGACCGGGATCAGGTCGATGTCCACCGCATTGGCGCCGCTGTTGTCGATCGACCCGCGCTGGCCGGTGGCGCCGTTGTGCCGGCGTTTGCCGTTGACCAGCACCAGGGTATAGGCCGGGCCGAGGCTGCGGTTGCTCAACGGACGCGTCACCGAGTTGTAGCCGGCGATATTGGTGCCGAAGTTGAACGAGGGCAGCAGCTTGGCAATCGCCTCGGACAACTCGGCGCGCCCGGTCTTGAGCAGCTGTTCGCTGTTGATCACGTCAATCGGCGCCGGACTGTCGGCCACGGTGCGTTGCTGGCCACGCAAACCGGTGGAGATCACGGTCACCGTATCGAGCTTGGCCTCGTCGGCGGCGGCTTCGGCGAAGGAGGGCGCGCCGGCCAGCAGCAGGGAACTGGTCAGCAGTGACAGGTGGAATCTTCTGCGGGGTAGGGGGGCGGCGATGTCTGGCATGTCGGAAAGGGTCCATGTAAGCCTGCTGAAGGCTCCTGGTGATCGGGGGTACGTCCTCCGCCAGGCATGGGGTCGGTGTGTGGAATGAAGATATCCCTATAAAAAACCATGGGGAAAGTCTTTTTTGGAATAAGCTAATTATTAGATATTGTTATCTTGTAAATTTATAAGATCATCTATTTTTATTATGTGCGGGGCCTTGGCGTGGGTTGAGCGTTCGACATCCAAAACATCGACGTGGGGTGGCATGCCGGAGGCCGGCGTGAGGATTTCCTGCGGCTGAACGTAAATCTTTAGTCTGGCTGGCGCCGGCCGTAAATGAGACTACGATAGTCTCCATCAAGTGCCGGGCAATACTATCCATAGGGTGTTGTTTTTTTTGGCACCCGTTGGGCATACATTCAATTGACTGGTTCGGTTACCGGCTTCGCCAGGTGCCCAGGCTTTTATGGACCGAACCAGCAAGAACTTTTGAAGTATTTACGGTGGGGTCTTCATCGTAAGCGTGGACGTATGCAGGAGCGGTAATGGCAGTCAAGGAAGTGCTGCAAACCCTTAAAGGCGTATTTGCCTGCCTGTCGGGTGCGGTTGTGGTCCTGGATCGATCTGCACGGGTCGTGTTGGGCAACCCTGCGTTTTCAACGCTGCAGTGTCAGAACGGCGTCCCTCCCGAGACAAACACCGAGTTTCTCTCCTTGCTGCGCCCGCAGGACAGCCAGCTTTTTTATGCGGCGCTGGAAAAGGCCGATGGGCAATCCCGTGTGTGTTTCGAGGCGACCGCGAGGCAGGCCGGCCGGTTGAACCTGTCGATGACACCGTGGCGCGACGACTATTTTATCGTTGAAATCATTCCCTTTCCTGAGCCCCCAGCCGCGCATCCCCACAACGAGCGCTTCTCCGAGATCCCCCTTGAAGCCATTTTCGATTCCTCCGGCACTGGCTTGGCCCTCGTGTCACTGGACGGTCGTTGGCTGAGGGCCAACAGCGTCATTTGCAGGCTGCTTGGCTACAGCGAGGCACAGCTGCAAAGCACCACGTTCATGGCCTTGACCCACCCCGAAGACCGCGAAGTGGGCAAGCAGCTGATAGAAGAGTTGAAGGGCGGTGCACGGCAGGGCGCCACCTTGCATAAACGCTACATCCATCACGACGGCCAGGTTGTCTGGGTGCGCCTGACCGTGGGGCTGGTGCGGGGCGACCAGGGGCAGCCGATCTGTTTTGTCTCCCAACTGGAAGACATCACCGAGAACTGGCAGCTTCGCGAAACCTTGCTGGGCAGCGAGCTGAAATTCCTCACCCTGGCGGAGAATTCACCCAACATCATTGTTCGCTACGATCGCAACCTGTTGCGTACCTACGTCAACCCGACGTTCCTGCTCTTGACCGGCATGTCTTATGACGAGGCCATAGGTGCCAGCCCCAGGGAGCAGCCCGGCGATTACCTCGACCATCTGCGTCATGTGGTATCCACAGGCGAGACCGCTCAATTCCTCAACAGTTGGCCGGCCGGCCCCGGTGGTGAAGCGGTGAGTTGTGTCGTCAGCCTGATGGCTGAGCGCAGCCCATCCGGTGAGGTGGCAGGCGTGCTGGCACTTGCCCACGACATCACTGAGTTGCGCAAACAGCAAGTGCTTGAAGACGCACGTCTGCGTATCTTCGAAACCATGGCCACGGGCGCCTCATTGGACGAAACCCTGGGGTTGCTGGTGAGCTATCTTCAACTGGCCTTGCCTCACTGCTCCTGTGGCGTCGTGCTTGCTGAACCGCAAAGCCTCGAATCGTCGGTATCCAAGCCTTCTTCCGCCTGCTGGTACGAGCCCATCCTCGACAATCAGGGGCAGATCCTCGGGGCTTTCGCGTTGTCGCGCTCACCCGGTTCTGCGCTGGACGAGAGCGACCGGCTGCGCGTGCGCCAGACCTGTCACATTGCCGCGATTGCCATCGAACGCTGGCGCTCCGAATCCTTGCTCAGGGAGCGCGAGCGCCGCTACCGGGATATTTTCGACCATACCCTGGACATGTTGTGCCTGCTGGAGGCTGCGCCACGGGGTGAGCTGCGCTGTGTCGAGGTCAATCCGGCACTGTTGCAGGCGCTTGGGAAACCCCATGGCGAGGTTATTGGCGAGGCGCTGGCGTCGATATTTGGCCGGCTCAACGCGGAAAAAATCCAGGCCCTCCATGACCAATGCAGGGCCACCGAACGGGTGGTTGAGTCTGAGGAGGGCATGGTGCTGCGCAACGAAGTGCGCAACCTGCACTTTACCTTGGTGCCGGTGGCCGACTCGGGCAGCGTGGGCCCGCGGGTGTTGGTGATCGGTCGTGATGTGACCCATTTGACCCGGGCCCGACAGAAAGAACTGGAACGCCAGCACGACATCAACGCCCTGGTGGAAAACAGCCCGGACGCCGTCGCTCGGCTGAGTGTTCTCGGGGAGGTGCTCTACGTCAATGCGCAGTTGCGAAAATGGGTGGGCGGGGCCTGGCCGGAACTGATGGGCATGCCCATGGATGAAGTGGTGCCGCTGAACGCCCAGTCCCAGCTTTTTCGAGAATTGGTGGCCCAGGTGATTCGCCAGAACAAAGCCACGGAACAGGAGTTCTTATTGTCGGCTTTGAAAACCGCGCCCAAGGTGGTGTTGATCCACTTTGTTCCCGAGGTCGACGGCCAGCGGGTCGTCAGCGTGCTGGCCGTCGGGCGCGATATTTCCAAGCTGCGCGCGGCGGAGCGGCGCCTGGCCAATTCCAACGCGCAATTACGCGACCTGTCGACCCGCCGGGAAACGGCGCGGGAAGAGGAACGCAAACTGATTGCCCGGGAGATCCATGACGAACTGGGCCAGCACCTGACGGCGCTGCGCATGGGCATCTCGTTGCTGAGGTTTCAGTTCGGCACCGATACGCCTGAACTCACCCCTCAGGTCGAGCGCTTGATGGGGCTGACCGACAAGACCATTCAGGTGGTGCGCAATGTGTCCACGAGCCTGCGCCCCTCCGCGCTGAACCTGGGGCTAGTGTCCGGTCTTGAATGGCTGACAGCCGAATTCGTCACCCTGACCCAGGTTCCCTGTGCGTTGAACCTGCCGCTGATTCCCCTGACCCTTCCGGATACCCACGTGACCGCGGCGTTTCGCATCGTGCAGGAATCGCTGACCAATATCGCGCGTTATGCCGAAGCGACACAGGTCAGCGTCACCCTGAGCCCGCAGGAGACGCACTGGGTGCTCGAGGTCCAGGACAACGGCAAGGGCTTTGACCCGGATGCCGTCGGCCGCCAGACCCTGGGCTTGGCCGGCATGCGTGAGCGCGGCCTGATGCTGGGCGGCAAAGTGATCATTTTCAGTCATCCTGGGCAGGGCACTACGGTCCAGGCGTTCATTCCGATGCACAAGGATAGGTATTGATGATTCGCATGCTGATCGCCGATGACCACACCATCATGCGCGAAGGGCTCAAGCAACTGTTCTCGCTGGTCGCCGACGTGCAGGTGGTGGCCGAAGCCGAGAGTGGCACGCAACTGATCGAACTGTTGCGCCAGGTCGAGATCGACCTGTTGCTGCTCGACATGAATATGCCGGGTATCAGCGGCGAGATTTTGATTGCGCGCCTGCATACCCAATACCCGAAACTGCCGATTCTGGTGTTGAGCATGCATAACGAAATCCATATCGCGCAACGGGCATTACGCGCCGGTGCGCTCGGCTACCTGACCAAGGATCGCGATCCCGAAACCCTGTTGGTCGCGATGCGTCGAGTGGTCAGTGGCCAACGCTACCTCGACCCCGGGCTGGCGGAACAGATCGCGCTGCAAAGCAGTGGCTTGAAGCAGCAGACCTTTGTCGAGAGTTTGTCCGATCGCGAGTTCCAGATCCTGCGCCTGCTGGCGCACGGCATGAGCGTCAACCAGATCGCCGAGCAGTTGGTCATCAGTAACAAGACGGTCAGCACCCACAAGACCCGGCTGATGGAAAAAATGGGGTTTTCCTCCACCGCAGACATTGTGCGTTTCGCCATGACCCTGGGTATTTCGTGACGCGTGTCCAGGGGTAGGGATTTTCCTAGGCGGTTTTCCAGGATCCCTACCCCAGAATAGGGATGCTCCGATGGTGGCGGTGCCATTATCGGGCCAGTATCTCTTTCAAGCAGTCGAATGGCCGGTCAGGCCATGACGACAGGCCTTGACAGGGAGACAGACCGTGAGCGCACCGACACCACCCCCTTCCGCTGCTTTGACCCTGTTTCCGGTTGCGTTCGCGGGTCTGCTGGGCGGGCTTGCGATTGCCTGGAGCGAGCGCTTCAGCATGGGGTCGCTGGCCGCTGGCGGCGCCTTGTTTACGTTGTGTATCGGCATGGGCCTGTGGGCAAACAGCAGGAGCCGGGCGCAGTGGCGTGGCCTGCAACAGCAGCTCGATCAACCGGCATCCATTGCTCCGACGCTGGCCGTCGATAACGGCCTGGCACAGGTGTGCGTCAGCGTGCTGCCGATCTGGTCGCGGCAGATAGAAGCGGCGCGTTCGATCAGTGAAACCTCGATTCTCAGCCTCAGCGAGCGTTTTGGCACGCTGTCATCCAACATCAGCCATAGCGTCTCCAGCAATGGCGGCCAGGACGCTTCGCAACAATTGGTCGACTTGCTGGAGGTCGGCCAGCGTGACCTCAATTCCATCGTCGTGGCCCTGCGCGCTGCGCTCACCAATAAGGAGAATGAGCTCAAGGAAGTCATGCAGCTCTCGGGCTTCACCGAGCAGCTTCAGCAGATGGCCAAGTTTGTCGGCGACATCGCCAGTCAAACCAACCTGCTTGCCCTCAACGCGGCTATCGAGGCTGCGCGAGCCGGGGAGGCGGGGCGAGGGTTTGCGGTGGTCGCCGATGAAGTGCGCAAGTTGTCGAGCATGTCCGGCGAGACCGGGCGCAAGATCAGCGAAACCGTGATCACCGTCAACGCCGCCATCGCCCGCACGGTGCAGATGTCCCGCCACCACGCCGAACAAGACACCCTGACCCTCGCCGATTCGGAGCGCGTGGTGTCGGAGGTTATCGAACATTTTCGCGCAACCGCCCAGACCATTGTGCGCAACAGCCATGACCTGCAGCAGCAGAGCGCCAACGTCGCCGACGAGATTGCCCAGGTGCTGGTTGCCCTGCAGTTCCAGGACCGCGTCAGCCAGATGTTGACCTTGATTACCCGCGACCTGGACAAGTTGCAGCAGCAGTTGGACGAACGTCATGAGTCGAGCCTCAGCGGACAGTCCCTGGCGCCGATGAGCGGTGACCGTTGGCTGCAGGAGCTGTCAACGGCCTACACCATGCCAGAGCAGCACGCCATTCATGGCGGTAAAGCGCCTGCCCAGGCCGCTGCCAACGAAATCACGTTTTTCTAGAGGAGTTTTTCCGATGAGTAAAACCATTCTGATCGTCGACGACTCGGCCTCCATCCGCCAGGTGGTGAGCATCACGCTCAAAGGCGCCGGTTACGACGTGATCGAAGGCTGTGATGGCAAGGACGCCCTGAGCAAACTGGACGGCCGCAAAATCCACCTGATTGTCAGTGACGTGAACATGCCCAACATGGACGGCCTCAGTTTCGTCAAGGCCGCCAAGCTGTTGCCGGCCTACAAGTTCACGCCGGTCATCATGCTGACCACCGAAGCCAGCGATGCGATGAAGCAGCAAGGCCAGGCCTCCGGCGCCAAGGCCTGGATGGTCAAGCCCTTCCAGCCTGCGCAAATGCTGACTGCCGTGTCCAAGTTGATCCTGCCATAGCGATGACCAGCGACCGCTGGCCAGGAGGTTTACATGAAAAGCGCCGTCCCGATGCTACGTCGAATCCAAGTCATGGAAGGCCCCCTGACGATCTACACGGCTGCCGAGCAAAAGGACGTGCTGTTGTCGTTGTTTCCCCTGGCCCATGAAGTCGAGTTGGACCTGTCCAGTGTCGATGAACTCGACAGTGCCGGTTTGCAGCTGTTGATCCTCATCAAGCGCGAGTCTCTCAAGGAAGGCACCCAGTTGTTGCTGAGCAACCCCAGTTCGACGGTGAGCGAAGCCTTTCGCCTCAGCGGCCTTGATGACTACTTCACCAATGCGTGTTTCACCCAGTCGGTCGGAGCGTAAGCGTATGAACATGGATGACGTGCTGCAGACGTTCATTGCCGAAAGTCGCGAGCTTCTGTTGCAAATGGAAGATGCGCTGCTGCAGATCGAGAAGTCGCCCCAGGACCTGGACACCATCAACGGCCTGTTCCGTGTGGCCCACACCATTAAAGGTTCGGCCGGCCTGTTTGGCTTGATGCCGATCGTTGAGTTCACCCATGTCGCCGAAAGCGTGCTGGACCGGGTGCGCAGCCTGGAAGTGCGCGTCGACGAGGCGTTGAGTGCGTTGTTCCTCGACGCCCGTGACCATATCGGCCAATTGATCGACCTGCTGGCCGAGGACGGCAACCTGGATCGCCTGGACGAACCGGTGCGGGCTCAGGGTCAAGCGCTCATTGAGCGGCTGTCGCTGTATCTGGACGCGGCGGTCTCGACCCCGGCGCCGGCCCTTCAAGCGCCGGCGCCGGCGGATGAGCCAGGCGGCAGTCCCGGCCATTGGCATTTGTCGCTGCGCTTTGGCCCGGATGTGTTGCGCAATGGCATGGACCCCTTGGCGTTCCTGCGTTACCTGAGCACGCTGGGGCGTTTGCTGCACACCGTTACCTTGTTCGATGGGTTGCCGCCCATGACCGCCATGGACCCGGAAACCAACTACCTCGGGTTTGAACTCGCACTGGCCAGCGACGCTTCCCTGGAGGTCATCGACGGCGCCTTTGATTTTGTCCGCGAGGACGCGCTGGTTCGCATCCTTGCACCGAATGCCACGGTGCAGGCGTGTCGGACCCATCTCGACGGGTTGCCGGAAGACAACGCCGCGCTGATCGAGCTGCTGGTGCGTTGCGGCACATTGACCGAGGCCCAGGCCTTGCTCGTGACCGAGGATGCCGAGCAGGCACCGGTCGAAACGCGCAGCGAGCCTGATGTCCAGGAGTCGACAACGCCGCCGGTCAAGGCCGGCAAAAGCGCGGCGAGCAACGAAGGCAATCTGATTCGGGTCGATGCGGCCAAGCTGGACCAACTGATCAACCTGGTCGGCGAGCTGATCATTGCCGGTGCCGGCGCCAACCTGGTGGCGGTACGCAGTGGGATTGGCGAGATGATCGAATCCACCAGCCTGTTATCGCGGCTGGTCGAGGAAGTCCGCGACTCGGCGCTGACCCTGCGCATGGTGCAGATCGGCGCAACCTTCACGCGGTTCCAGCGTGTGGTGCGGGACGTCTCCAAAGAGTTGGGCAAGGACATCGTGCTGCACATCGGCGGCGGTGAGACCGAGCTGGACAAGACCGTCGTCGAACGCATTGGCGACCCGCTGACCCATTTGGTGCGCAATGCCATGGACCACGGCATCGAGCCGGCGTCGACGCGCCTCCAGCGGGGCAAGCCGGCCCAGGGCACGGTACGCCTGAATGCCTATCACGAATCCGGCAGCATCGTGATCGAGGTGTCCGACGACGGCGGTGGCCTGGCCAAGGACAAGATCCTGGCCAAGGCCCGTGAGCGTGGTTTGGTGGGAGAGGGCCAGCAGCCGTCGGACAAAGACATTCTGAATCTGATTTTCGAGCCGGGATTCTCCACCGCCGACCAGGTCAGCAACCTGTCCGGCCGTGGCGTAGGCATGGACGTCGTGAAGCGCAATATCACGGCGTTACGCGGCAGCGTCAGCCTCGAGAGCGAAGTCGGGCAGGGCACCACGGTGCGCATCCGCCTGCCGCTGACACTGGCGATCATTGACGGTTTCCTGATCGGCGTGGGCAAGGCTTCTTATGTGATTCCGCTGAACATGGTGGAGGAGTGCATCGAGCTGGCACCTCAGCGGGGCACCGAAACCGGCTACCTGGACCTGCGGGGCGAGGTGCTGCCGATCCTGCGGCTGCGCGACATGTTTGATGTGCAAGAGCCTGGAGGCAGCCGGGAAAACGTGGTCGTCGTGCAATACGCAGGTTTGCGTGCCGGCCTGGTGGTTGACCGCCTGCAGGGGGAGTTCCAAACCGTGATCAAGCCACTGGGCAAAGTGTTTGGTGATGCCCATGGGCTGGGCGGGTTCACCATCCTCGGAAGTGGAGCCGTTGCGCTGATCCTGGATATCCCGAATTTGCTAGGACAGGTTGCCAAGGAAACCCCTCATCGTTCGATCCCAAGCCCTTTATCGACTCATTGAAGCGTCATCAGGAGTGCCTCGCCATGACAGTTATCAGAAATATCATGTTGCTGGTTTTCACAGCCATGCTGGGTGTCTTCGTGTTGGGTGGCACCAGCCTGTACCTGGCCGGTGAAATCAATACGAGCGCCAGCTATGCCAACGTCAATACGGTGCCCAGCCTGCTGGAGATCGACCGCGCCGCCGCGGCCTTCACCGACCTGCATGCCTTGCAATGGCAGCGCTTGAACGAGACCGACAAAACCAGCGTGGCGGCTTACGCGGCCAGCGTGGCGCAGGATTTCAGTGCCGTTGGCAAAGCCCTGGATCGCTATCAGGCCGAGTTGACCTCCGACGAGCGCGATGCGGCGTTGTTGAAACAACTGCGCGGTTACTTGGCTGAGTTTGCGGCGTTGCAGACCCACTTCGACAAGCTCATCGATGACGGTGACCAGGCCTCGGCCCGTGCATTGATCGAGACGAGCCAGCCCTTGCAGACCGCCGTGCTCGCGGCGATCGGCGAGCTGCGTGAATACAACCTGGAACTGGGGCGCAAGGGCCAGGTGCTTGCCACCACCACCGAGAAGAACGCACGCACCCTCATCCTGCTGGTGAGCGGCCTGACCCTGGTGGCTACCCTGCTGATCGGTGTCTTGCTGGGGCGCAATCTGATGCGCCGGCTCGGGGCGGAACCTACCGTGGTGCAAGCCTATGCGGCACGTCTATCGGCTGGCGAGTTGAATGCCAAGGCAACGCTCAAGGCGGGAGACACCACCAGCCTGATGGCGAGCATGCAGCAGTTGGGCGCGAACCTGCATGAATTGATCGTGGAGATGGACCGTATGTCCAGTGAACACGACAAGGGCGAGATCGATGCACAGATCGATGCCGGCCGCTTTCATGGCAGTTACCGCTCCATGGCCCAGGGCATCAACGATATGGTCAACGGCCACATCGCGGTGAAGAAAAAAGCCATGGCCTGCATACGCGCCTTCGGTAACGGTGATCTGTCTGCGCCCCTGGAACAATTCCCCGGCAAAAAAGCCTTTATCAACGACAACATCGAGCTGTTGCGCACCAACATCCTGGCGCTGATCAATCAAATGCAGCACATGTCCAGCGAGCATGAAAAAGGTGACATTGACGTGATGATCGATGTCGAGGGCTTCTCGGGCTCGTACCGGGATATCGGCCAGGGCATCAATGACATGGTCAACGGCCATATCAACGTGAAGAAAAAGGCCATGGCCTGTATTCGCGCGTTCGGCGAAGGGGATTTGTCCGCGCCCCTGGAGCGTTTCCCCGGCAAGAAAGCCTTTATCAATGAAAACGTCGAGCAACTGCGCGCCAATATCCTGGCCCTTGTGGAAGATACCAGAGAGATCAGCGACAGTGCGCTGATCGGCAAGCTGGACACCCGCCCTGACGCCGCCCGGCACCAGGGCGATTTCCGCCGCATCATCCTCGGTATCAATGGTTCTCTGGACGCGATCATCGTACCGATCACCGAGGCCATGGAGGTGCTGTCGGCGATGGCCGCCGGCGACCTGACCCGCAGCATTACCGGCGACTACCAGGGCAAGTTCCTGGAGCTGAAGCACTCGGTCAATGGCACCGTGGAAAAACTCTCGGAAATCATCGGCGAAGTGCGCGGCTCGGCGGACTCGCTGTCGAGCGCTTCGGAAGAGATCTCCGCCACCGCCCAAAGCATGGCCCAGTCGGCTTCCGAGCAGGCGGCATCGGTCGAACAGACCTCGGCGTCGATGGAGCAAATGTCAGCGTCCATTTCCCAGAACACCGAAAATGCCAAGGTCACCGACGGCATGGCGGGCAAAGCCAACAAGGAAGCGTCGGAAGGCGGTCGAGCCGTGAAGGACACCGTGGCGGCGATGAAAACCATCGCCGAAAAAATCGGCATCGTCGATTCCATTGCTTACCAGACCAACTTGCTGGCGCTCAACGCGGCGATCGAAGCGGCACGGGCCGGCGAGCACGGCAAAGGCTTTGCGGTGGTCGCGGCTGAAGTGCGCAAACTGGCGGAGCGCAGCCAGATTGCCGCACAGGAAATCAGTGAGGTGGCCAAGAACAGCGTGGCCCTGGCCGAACGGGCGGGCAACCTGCTGGACGAGATTGTGCCGTCGATTGCCAAGACCTCCGACCTGGTGCAGGAAATTGCGGCTGCCTCGGAAGAACAATCCATCGGTTCCGAACAAATCAACAGCGCGATGTCGCAGATGAGCCAACTGACCCAGCAAAACGCGTCGGCCTCCGAGGAACTGGCGGCGACGGCCGAGGAAATGAGTGGCCAGGCCGAGCAGTTGCAGGAACTCATGGGGTTTTTCACCGTGCAAAGCAAACGTGTCGGGCGCAATGTCTCGATGCCCCAGATCAGCCGAGCGATGTCCACCCAGGACCTGGACAGTCGCTCCTCGGACGGCGGTTTCGTCCGCTTCGGGAGTTGACCCATGGGCACCTCAGCGAGCATGCAGGGCGCTGTCGAAGCTGCGCCGCCAGTGGATGAACCCTTGCAGTACCTGACCTTCCTGGCGGCCGAGGAGATGTACGCGGTCAATACCCTGAGCGTTCGTGAAATCATCGAATACAACCAGGTGACCAGCGTACCGATGATGCCGGAATTCCTGCGGGGGGTTATCAACCTGCGCGGCTCAGTGGTGCCGGTCGTGGACCTCAAGGCTCGCTTTGGCAAGGGTACGACGGTACTGGGCAGTCGTACCTGCATCGTCATCCTTGAGGCGGCGAAGGAGGGCGAATCCCAGGTCCTGGGGGTGGTGGTGGACTCGGTCAGCGAAGTGATCGAGATACTCGAGATCGATATCAAGCCTGCTCCGGCGTTCGGCAATCACATTCGCACCGACTTCATCGGGGGGATGACCAAGGTGCGAGGCGAGTTCGTCACGCTCCTGCAGATCGAGCATGTGCTGTGTGTCGATGAGATAGCCGGCCTGATCTCTGTCTAGGTATCTCAACGCTGAACCCCCGGCGAATAGAGCTGTTGTGGTGAGCGGGCTTGTCCCGCGCCGGGGTGCGAAGCGCCCCTGATGAAGACGAAAACGTATTTGACCCGAGGTGAATCATGGCCCCACCCATCGACAGTCCAGGCAATGCCAGCGTCTCGAGCCCGAGCCAGTACCTCACCTTTGTGCTGGGGGAGGAGATGTTCGCCGTGGGCACGCTCAACGTTCGGGAAATCATCGAATACGGGCCGATCACCAGCGTGCCGTTGCTGCCTCCCAGCATACGCGGGGTGATTAACCTGCGCGGCGCGGCGGTGCCCGTGCTCGACCTGGGGGTGCGCTTTCGCGGCGAACGCACGGTGCAGACCCCAAGGACCTGCTTTGTGATCCTTGAGGTACAGGCCAATGCCCAGCGCAAGCCGGTGGGCATCATTGTCGATGCGGTCAGCGAGGTCCTGGAAATCGCCGACCAGGACATCGAGCCGTCGGTGAATTTCGGCACCGATGTCAGGGCCGACTTTTTACTGGGCATCGGCAAACTGGAGAGCGGTTTTGTGCTGTTGCTGGACATCGGCCGCGTGTTGTCCCTGGAACAGGTCGATGCGCTGGCCAACCTTGAGTCTTCGCTACCTTCGATCGCCTGAACAGGCTGGGGGAATGTCCTGATGAACGTGATCCTCTCTGACGCCGAGTTCGTGCAGTTTCGTGACCTCATTTATCAAATCGCCGGCATCAGCCTGTCCGATGCCAAGAAACAGTTGGTGAGCGCTCGCCTGGCCAAGCGGCTGCAAGTGTTCAAGCTCAATACCTACGGCGCTTACTACAAGGTGCTGATGAAGGACAGCGTGGAGTTGCAGGTAGCGGTGGACATGCTGACCACCAACGAAACCTACTTTTTCCGTGAGCCCAAGCATTTTGATTTCCTGCGCGATGTAGCGTTGCCCGAGCTGCGGGGCAGCGGGCCGTTGCGCATATGGAGTGGCGCCTGCTCGACCGGCGAAGAGCCCTACACCCTGGCGATGGTGCTGGCGGACAACCTCGCCGGCCGGCCCTGGGAGATTGTCGCGTCGGACATCAGCAGCCGGGTATTGGAAAAAGCCCGCCTTGGGCGTTATCCCCTCGACGGCATACGCGGCATCCCCGAGGCGCTGTTGAACAAGTATTGCCTCAAGGGCGTGGGCGCCAACCACGGTTGTTTCATGGTCGACCCGGCGCTGGCGGCGAAGATCGATTTCCAGTCGATCAATCTGAATAACCCGCTGCCGAAACTGGGGATGTTCGATGTGATCTTCCTGCGCAACGTGATGATCTATTTTGACAACGACACCAAAGTGCAGGTGGTCAAGCGCCTGGTCAGTCACCTCAAGCCTGGCGGGTACTTTCTGGTCAGCCATTCGGAGAGCCTCAACGGCATCACCGATCAGCTGCGACTGGTCAAGCCTTCCATCTACCGGAGGCCGCATGCCTGACAGTCGACCGCCCAACGAGGTGTTCCTGAATCCCGGCGAGTGGTTTTTCGGCTCGGGTGCGATTCGCCTGCGTACGGTGCTGGGATCGTGTGTTGCATTGGTGTTCTGGCATCCCCGGCGCTTGCTGGGGGGCATGTGTCACTACCTGCTGCCACAGCGCGCCGTGGCCAAACACGGTGTGCTGGATGGTCGCTACGGCAACGAAGCCTTTGAACTGTTGCTCGCTCGAATACAGTCGATCAAGGCCCTGCCGACGGAGTTCAGGATCAGCGTATTCGGCGGTGGGAACATGTTTCCCGGGCTTGTGCGCTCGGACAATGATTACGTCGGCCAGCGCAATGTCGAACAGGCCATGCGCCTGCTCGACCTGCATCAGTTGCGGTGTCAACACTTTCATGTGGAAGGCGTGGGTTATCGGACCATTGTGTTCGATCTGGCCAACGGCGAAATCGAACTCAACTACCTGGCCTTGAAGTGAACCCCCAGCAGCCCTCATGGAGAGCGTGCGACATGAGCCTTATCAAAGTGCTGATCATTGATGATTCCGCCGTGGTGCGTCAGGTGCTGACGGCGACCCTGGGGCAAGACCCCGCTATTGAGGTTATCGGCGCGGCGGCAGACCCGGTGTTCGCCATGGACAAAATGAACAAGCAATGGCCGGATGTGATTGTGTTGGACGTGGAGATGCCACGGATGGATGGCATCACGTTCCTCAAGAAGTTGATGGCCGAACATCCCACGCCCGTGGTCATCTGCTCCACGCTGACCGAAAAGGGTGCGGCCACCACCATGCAGGCGCTGGCGGCCGGCGCGGTCAGCATTGTGACCAAGCCACAACTCAACCTGCGCCAGTTTCTCACCGACAGTGCCGATGAATTGGCGGGGGCCGTCAAGGCCGCCGCGCGGGCCAACATGAAGCGCATGGTGCCTTCCAGCGAACGCGCTCCCGCCAGGCTGACGGCCGACGTCATATTGCCGGCGGGCGCCCAGGCAATGGCGCGCACCACCGAGAACATTGTCGCCATTGGTACGTCCACGGGCGGCACCCAAGCCCTGGAGTTGGTATTGACCGCCTTGCCCAGGGTCTGCCCGGGCATCGTCATCGTGCAGCACATGCCCGAACACTTCACCGCCGCGTTTGCCGAGCGCCTCAATCGGCTGTGCGAGATCGAGGTCAGGGAGGCGAAGAACGGTGACCGGGTTATCCCCGGTTGTGCGCTGATTGCCCCTGGTGGTCGGCACATGGTGCTCAAGCGCAGCGGTGCCCAATACCAGGTGGAAATTGTCGACGGACCTCCGGTCAGCCGGCATCGACCTTCCGTTGATGTACTGTTTCGTTCGGTGGCCCGCAGTGCCGGGAGTAACGCGCTGGGGATCATCATGACGGGGATGGGCGACGACGGCGCCCGGGGCCTGAAGGAAATGCACGACAACGGCGCCCGCACCCTGGGCCAGGATGAAGAGTCCTGCGTGGTGTATGGCATGCCCAAGGAGGCGTTCAAACTGGGGGCTGTGGAGCGTGAGTTGCCCCTTGAGCAGATATCGGCGGCGATCCTGCACTCCATGCATCAGCGCCGCTGACTGTTCAGGTTTCTGTGTTGATTGATGAGGCGCTCCAGCAACCCGCCTCGGGCCAGCCAGGGGTTTCAGTATGTGTCATGGCGGGCTCAGGGCAGGGAATCAATGGCCTGTAACACCGCACAGGCGATGGTCTTGGTAATCGTTCGCCGCTGGGCGTTATCGAGCATCGGGCTTAACCAGGTGGGTAGACTGTTCAGCATGGGCAAGATGGCCGTGAGCGCACCCTCGCGCAACGGCCCGCCCGGTGGATGGCCTGCCTGGCCGATCAGATCCATTATTTCCGACTCATAGGCACGCCTCAGGCGCTGGACGCTTGCCTGCATCGAGTCGCCCAGGCAATTGGCGTCCATGACCGCCAGCTTGAAGTGTCCGGTCATGTGTTCATGCAATTGAAGGTGACAGTCGATCAGTTGGGCCAGGCGTTGATCGGGTGCCAATCGGCGATTCTTGATGCCGTGTACCTGGGACAACAGGGTTTGATACAGCTCCATCAGCAGTTCGTAAAGCAGCGCCTCTTTGCTTTCCACATGGTGATAAATCGCCCCCGGGCTTATGCCGACGTGCGCGGCGAGTTCACGCATGCTGACCTGGTTGAAACTGCGCTCCTTGAATAACTCCGAGGCTTTGCGCTGGAAGTCTGATCGGTTCAGCACACGCTTTGCCTTGGATTGCGCACACGCCTGGCGCTCCGGCACACCGGCCACGGGTTCATGTCCCGGGCGCCTGCTGCCGGGCAATTTCCTGATTGCGCAGGATAAAGCGCTGCAACTTGCCACTGGGGGTCTTGGGGAGTTGCTCGACGAATTCCACTTCCCGGGGATAGGCATGGGCGGCCAGGCGCTGCCGTACATGCAGGCGCAGTACTTCGGCCAGCTCGGCGCTGGGCTGGTACTGGCTGTCGAGCACGACAAAGGCTTTGATCAGCTCGGTGCGTTGCGGGTCGGGTTTGCCGATCACCGCCGCTTCGATCACCGCCGGGTGTTCGATCAGCGCGCTCTCGACGTCGAACGGCCCGACGCGGTAGCCGGACGTGGTGATCACATCATCGTTGCGGCCGACGAAGCTGATACTGCCGTCGTCATTCAGCTCCACACTGTCGCCGCTCAGGTAATAGCGCCCCACAAAGGCCCGGGTGGGCATACCCAGGTAGCCGTCGAACCAGCACAGGGGCGAGCGTTCGCGATCCACCGCCAGGACGCCCGGCTGACCCGCCGGCAATTCCCGATGCGCGTCGTCCAGCACGACGATGCGGTAGCCGGGCACCGCATAACCCGCCGAGCCCTCACGGACCGGATGACGCAAACCATGGTGATTGCACAACACCATGCCGATTTCCGTCTGGCCGTAATGATCGTGAATGGTCACGCCGAGTTGCTCGGCAAACCAGCGGATCACGTGTGGGTTGAGCGGCTCGCCGGCACTGCTGACGGCACGCAGGCGACCGCGCACGGCGTCGGCGAACGCTGCCCCCTCGGCGATCAGCAAGCGATAGGCCGTCGGGGAGCCGGCCAGATTGCTGATGGCGTACTTGGCAATGACTCGGCACGTACTCTCCACCGTAAAAGGGCCGTTGTAGAACAACGTGGCATGACCACAGGCCAGCGGGCCGGTCACCGCGTAATACAGGCCATAGGCCCAGCCGGGATCGGCCAGGTTCCAGAACCGGTCGTCCTGCTGCAGGCCAATGGAGTCGCGCATATAACCCTTGAAGGCCAGAATGGCGCGCAACGGCACTTCCAGAGGCTTGGCCGGCCCCGTGGTACCCGATGTGCACATCAGCAGGAATGGCGCGCTGGCGTCCAGCAGTACCGGTTCGCACTCGACGTCTGGGCCGTCCAGGATGCTCCAGAACGGATAATCGCTGGGGTTCTGCGGGCCCTCGCCGGTTACGATCACGCTTGGGCAGTTGCCGATCTCATCCAGCTTGGGACGGTTCTGCGCATCCGTCACGATCCAGCGCGCGTTGGAGCAGCCCAATCGTTGCTCGATCGCCTTGGGACCGAATGCGGTGAAGAGCGGTTGATAGACCGCGCCCACCCGCCAGGACCCCAAGATGGCAATCAGCAGTTCAACCGTGCGCGGCATCAGGCCGGCGACGCGGTCGCCCGGTTTTACCCCTTGCTCGCGCAAAAAATGGCCGAAGCGGGCAGCGCTGGCCTGCAATTGGCTGAATGTGTATTGGGCGGCGCTGCCATCCTGCGCTTCGCAATACAACGCCACGGCGTCGTCGTGGGCGTGCCGGTCGCAGCATTCGACGCAGGCATTCAGGGCAGTCAGGTCGCCTTGCAAAGCCAGTTCGGCGGTCTGTTGGTAATTGAAGGATGTGGCCACAGCTTGATAATCACGCATAACGATACCTGGTTCTTATTGTTGGGTTTGTACTGCCACTGGCTGCGCTGCTCACGACTCGGCCCGTGGCGCTAGCTGTCCATCATGTCGGCCGCTTGCTGGGTCGCCTGGCTGGTGCGGGTCGCCAGCTTGCGCACTTCATCGGCGACCACCGCGAACCCGCGTCCGGCGTCGCCAGCGCGGGCGGCTTCAATGGCGGCGTTCAAGGCCAACAGGTTGGTCTGGCTGGCGATGCCCTGGATGGTGGCGACAATGTGCGTCAGCTTGCGCAGGGTCTCCTGCATCACTCGGTGCTGGTGTTCCTGAGCCTCACGCATGCTGTTTTCTTCATGGTGGGCATGGATATCGGTGATGGCGCCCACCACCCTTTGCGGAGAACCGTCCTCTGTGCGTCGCGTTTGCCCACGGCCGCGAAACCAGCGGTAATTGCCACTGCTGTGCTTGAGCCGATAATCGACATCAAAGGGTGTTTTGCCGCTGCGGTCTTCGACGTGGGCGACAAACGCCGCGATTGCCCGCGCGCTGTCGTCTGGATGCAAGCGTGAGGTCCAGCTTTCCAATGTGTTGGGAAATTCCTCAACCGTGGTATACCCCAGCAGTCGCCGCATTTGCGAAGACCACCAGATGGTGTTGTTCGGGTTCGCCGGGTCACCCGCCACCACCTCAATGTCCCAGAGCCCGTCATGGAGCATTTCACGGGAAATCTCGAAGCGTGTGGCCGCCAGTTCGAGTGACTCTTCGTGCAGGCGCTGTTCATGAATGTCACGCAGGCTTCCGCCGATGGCGACGGGTACCCCTTGCGCATCCCGGCGCGCCACACCGCTGATCCTGCACCAGCGATAGTCATCGTCTGATGCAAGGGCCATGCGTACGTCCAGCGCAAAGGGCGTTCGCCCGCTGCGATCAGCCAGGTGCCGGGCCAGCGCGTCGAGGAGGCGTTGCCGGTCCGTCGCGTGCAGGTGCTCGTTCCAGCGGCCAAGTTGATCAATACCTTGGGTCGGGATCGACGCGGACCCTGTCCACCTCATGGCCCACTCCGGTGCGGGTGCAGCAATACCTGCCGGTTGCAGTTCCCAAAACAGTTCACCTGCGCCTTGGGCGATAAGTGCCCAGCGCGCTTCCTGCTCCTGCAAAAGCGCGTCGCGGCGGGCCAGGTGTTCGGTCAATTGGGTGGCTTCCAATGCCAGCGCGTGTGTCTGTGCTTTCAGGGCTCGCCGCTCTTGCAGCAATGTCTCGACGCCCGCCAGGATGCGTCGCAATAACGGGTTGCTCGACGACAGCGGTGTACTCGCCTGGTCAGGCTCATCCAGTCTGTCGGCAAGCGGAGCCAATACCCAGCGGCTGGTTCGGCTGAAAAAGAGCATGGGGCACCTCTATCTCGGATCAAATGGGGGCAATCGCCATGGGCTGTGTGGGTATGCGGGCAAGGGCCTGTTGGTCAAAGGCTGTCGCCCCCGGCAGCGCTTGCCAGGCCAGTGGGCCGGCGGCGATTTCCGGCGCGCTCAGCAGGCAGTGGTCGAGCTCGCGCTGTAACGCGTCGGTGTCGAGTCCCTGGCCGATAAACACCAACTCCTGCCGGCAGTCGCCGACCACGCTGTCCCATTTGGCCCTGATCCCCTGCAGCCGGTATTCGTCCCGGGGCCATTGCGACGGCTCGATGAAGTTCCACCAGCGCCCGACATAGTCCCACTGGAACCGCTTGCCGCTTTGCACCAGCAGGCCGGTTTCCAGGTGGCGGCTGGCGAGCCAGAAGTAACCTTTGCTGCGCAGCAACCGCCCGTTGCACCAGGGCTGCTGGAGAAAGTCGAGCAACCGTTGCGGGTGGAAAGGCGCGCGCTCACGGTACACCCAGGACGTCACGCCATAGGTGTCCGACTCGGAGACCGGCGCGTCGGTCGCCTCCATTTTCCGCATCCAGCCCGGCGACGCCGCGAGGCTGGGTAAATCAAACAGATGGGTGCCGAGGAGGCTGGCTGACGGGATGTTACCGTGGGCCATCGGCATGATCCGCGCCGTCGGGTTAAGCCCCGTGAGGATCGCCTGCACGGCCTGGTACTGCGCAGCATCGATGAGGTCCAGCTTATTAACGAGAATGACGTTGGCGTACTCCACCTGTTCGATCAGCAGATCGGCCAGATGGCGTTTGGGTGCGTCCGGCGTAGCGTCATCCCGGTCAACGGTGTCCGGCGATTCGAGCAGTTCCTGGAAACGACTGCCATCGACCACCGTCACCAAGGTGTCCAGGCGCGCCAGTTCGCTGAGGCTGAAGCCATCAGCGTCAAGGAAGGCGAACGTCTCCGCGACCGGCATCGGCTCGGAGATCCCCGTGGATTCAATCAGCAGGTAATCGAAACGCTGCTGGCGCGCGAGCATACTGATCTGTTCCAGCAAATCGGCGCGCAGGGTGCAGCAGATGCACCCGTTGCTCATCTCGATCAGCTCATCGCGACCACGGTGCAGCGCGACATCGCGCTGCACTTCTTCGGCATCGATATTGACTTCGCTCATGTCATTGACGATGACGGCCACGCGCAGGCCTTCGCGATTGCGCAGGATGTGGTTGAGCAGGGTGGTTTTGCCGGCGCCGAGGAAGCCCGAAAGGACCGTCACCGGCAGTCGGCTTGCCTGGGCGCCGTCTGTCATGGGTTCACCGCGCGCGGGCCGGCGGCCTTGTCCAGGTAGCTTTCGAACAGGTCGACCACCACAAAACCTTCATCGGCGGCATCTCCCCACAGGTCCTTCACGGCGAACTCGACGTGGTAGGTGGGTTGATGGGCGGCGCTTACATCGCCATGCCCGATTGCGTCGGGGAACGGCCATTTCTCTGACGTGCGGTGCAGGACCACGCCTTCCTTGCCGCGCACGTAGGCGGGCATGCGGATGTGTCCAGCCACATATTCGTCTCGCACCACCACCCGATCCCCCACCTCGAAGGGCGGCCGCCCCGTGATCGCCGGGCGGCCCTCGGCATGGGCGGGATTCGCCAGCTTGAAGTGGGAGCCCAAGGCCTGATCAAGCTCCGCCTGGGTGATCACGCCGGTTTCGACCAGCAGGGTGGCGGTCGCGATGACGTAGCGTTCGTAGTACTGGGTGCCGACATGCTGGCGCACATCCAGGCGTTCGACGGCGTGACGCACTTCGTCCACGCTGAACTTTTTCAAGTGGTCGGCACCGATGAACATCAAGCTGTAGGCCAGATGCTCCCAGTCCTGCTTGAACACCTGTTTGTAGCTCAGGCTGTTGATGGTGTGGGGGACTTTTCCAAAACCTTGGAAGCCGCCGAGATCGTGAAAGCCATCCATAATCAAAACTCCGGGAGTGAACGATGATGAGGTGTTGTTTTCAGCCCACGCGGGGCAGGGCGACGCCGATCAGCACGTCTTTGGTCACCAGCGCTTGAAGCTGCTCTTCGCTCATGTGTTCTGAGCCTTCCGGCCTGACCGGCAGCACCAGGTAGCGGCTTTCGGCGCTGGTATCCCAGACCTTGACCACCATGTCCCGGGGCAACTCCGTCCCCAGCTCGCGCAGTACCGTGCGCCCCTCCCGGACCAGGCGTGCGCGGAACTCGAAACCCTTGTACCACTCCGGTGGCAGGCCGAGGACCGGCCAGTTGGTGCAGGAGCACAGGCTGCAGACAATCACGTTCTTCAGCGTCGGCGTGTCCTCCAGGGCGACGATGTATTCGCCCTGGGGGCCGGTGTAGCCGAACTGGGCACAGGCCGCCGTGCCGTCCTTGAGCAACAGTGCCCGGAACTGTGGGTCGACCCACGCCTTGGCCACCACACGGGCGCCGTTCTCGGGGCTCCAGCCGTGCTCCATCAATTGCGTGAGCTGCTCGACATAGCCCTCCGGGATGAGTTCCTTGCTCTTGAGGACTTGAAACAATGCCCAGGCTCTTTCGCCAGGCGTTGAAGTAGCTGTACTCATGGGGTCACTCCTATCAGTCAACACGGTGGTAAAGTCATTGGATTTCTTATTGTTCTACGGGCGCCGGCGGCGCCCGTAGACGGCTCAGAGCGTGCGCCAGTCCACGGATGCTTCAAACGCCGCCGCAGCCTGGTAAAGGGTGCCTTCGGCATAGTGTCTGGCGACCAGCATCAGCCCGACGGGCAGGCCGTCTACCCGCCCGCACGGAATCGACAGGGCGGGATGCCCGGTGATGTCCTGTGGCGCGGTGTTGCCGATCATCTCCAGCGCGCGCGCCACGTACTCAGTGATCGAGCAATCGGCTGGTGGATGAGGTTGGGCAATGATCGGTGTGGTCGGCATCACCAGCAGGTCGTAGGTCTGCAGCGCCTTGTCATAGCCCTGCCGGGCAAAGCGCGCGAGGTTTTGCGCCTTGGCGTAATAACGTCCGTTGTAGTGGTTCAGCCCGTATTGGCCGACGAACATGCACAGCTTGAGCGACGCGGACAATTGGTCGGCCTGCTCGCGCCAGCCGACCTGTTTGTCCAGCAGGCCGACATCGTAGAGGCCTTTCCAGTTAAAGCCCGCGCCGTTGCCATGCATCATCTGCATGGTCAAGCCTTCGCAGCCGATGGGGTGCCACAACGAGCCTGCCAGGTTGTGCTCGGGAACGGACACCGCCTCGACCTGTGCGCCCAACGCCTCGAGACGGGCGATGGCGTCACGCACTTTCTCGGCGACGCGAGGGTCCTGGTTGGCCAGTGCGAAGCCCTCTTGCAACACACCGATTTTGAGCCCGCTCACGCCCCTCGACAGGTAGCTGTGATAATCGTCGACTTGCGGCGCGGCCTGGCGCGGGTCAAGCCCATCCGCGCCGGCCATGGCTTGCAGCATCAGCGCGTTGTCGCGCACGTTGGCGGTAATGGGCCCGACATGGTCGATCGTGGCTTCAATCGCCATGACCCCGGAGTAGGGCACCAGGCCGTGGGTCGGCTTCATGCCGTAGGTACCGCAGAAGGAAGACGGGATTCGGATGGACCCGCCTTGATCACCGCCAACGGCCATGTCCACCTCTCCGGCCGCGACCAACGCCGCACTGCCCGAGGAAGAACCGCCGGCGGCGTAACCGTGACGATGGGGGTTGTGCACGGGGGCAGGGTCAGAGGTGTGACTGCCGCCGGACAAACAGTAATGTTCACAGGTGGCCTTGCCCAGGATCGTCGCCCCGGCATCCAGCAGACGCGTGACCACGGTGGCGTCGAATGAAGGCACGAAACCGGCCAGCGGCGCAGCGCCGTTCATGAGCGGCACGCCTGCCAGGGCGATGTTGTCTTTCAGCGCGACGGTTTTGCCGGCCAGCAGGCCCTCCCGGGCCCCGTTCACTTCAGCCCGGTAGTACCAGGCGTTCAACGGGTTTTCCTTGTCCGAGGGCCGATAGCCCGAACTGCGCTCGTAGCGTACGGGCGGAACGAAATCAGGCAGCTCATCGACCAGGTCGTACGCGTCGAAACTCGGTTGCATCAGGTCCAGGTACTGCGCTGCCTGCTCAGGTGTCAGCTGCATGTGCAACTGGGTGGCGAGGTCCTGCAGTTGATCAAGCGTGGGTCGAATAATGGCCATGATTTTCCTTGATGTCATCGATGATCGTCGGGAAGACTTGAGGCTGTTCAAACACTTCCAGCACTTTCGGGGTCGGATCATTCCGGGTAGTAATGGAGAACAAATTAGGCCTCTTTTGCCACTGCGGCTTGGTTGAACAGGACACTCGCTTGGCTGAACAGGACAGCTCAGCCCGGTGCCACTTCATGGTCAGATGCCTGTCAAAAAGTGGCCCCGACCCCATGCGCTAGAGATGAGGGCCAAAAAATAATCGGGACGAATGGGGCGGTGCCGAGGGTCAGCTTTGCGCGACACCTGCATCACGCAACATGCCGGTCTGCGGGTGGCAGTTGATGTACTCGAACAGCTGGCTCTTGGCGTCCGAGACCGACACTTCGTGGTACAGCCGCAACTTCACCAGGCCGGCCGCCACACGGAAGAAGGTGACGAAGATGCGCAGGTGGGTGGGATGGGATTCCGCCCAGCGTTCCAGTTTCTCGACCGAACGCCAGTGGCCGATGTTGTAGCTCATGTCGAGGAAGTTGCCGTCGAGGTCGATATTGCGCACGAAGCGATTGCTGTAGCAGCCCAGGGGGGCACCGTTATCGCGCAGGAAATCCATGCCGTCCTGCAATGTCGGCAAGATTTCGTCGAGGTACAGTGAGCGCTCGTCAGCCTCGGCGTCAGCCCAATCCTGGCCGGAGCGAATCAGCGCGATGTTGTCATGGCCCATGACGATGACGCGGCCACCTTTGGCCGGGTCTCCCAGCACCACCTTCAGTTCGCCCGTGGGGCTCATCCAGTCGGTCTGGGACGCCGGGAAACGATCGCGCATCGAGCCCCAGTAACCGTGCTCTTCGATCTCGCCGCTGGTGGTGTCCATGATCGCGCCCACCCCCGGCAACTGCGTCTGGAACGCATAGAGGGTTTCGAACTGCTCGGCACGCGGCGCGGTGATTTCGCGAAAGTAACCCAGGCCGTCGTTCAGGCGATCCGGTGATGCCCACCAGTCATTGACGGGCGGCGATCGCAGCCAGCGGCAATAGGCTGCGGCGTCCTTCCAGTAGCCGACGATCATCAGGTTGTCGTAGCCACTGTTGTCCGTGTGATGGGTCAAGTCGTGGGTCTGCGGGCCGTCGGGCAGGCTGAAGCTGCCGACGATGTCGCGCATGGCCTTAAGGGCACGCTCACGCTGCGCCTCACCGCGAAACTGCACGCCCAGGTAAGCCATCGCTACCTGCTTCAATTGTTCGCCAGCGCGGCCGACCCACATAGGGAAGGGCGGCTGGTAGTCCTCGGGCACCCGGCGGGACAACGTTCGTGGGCATCTAAGGTGTTTGTCGATCGCAGATTCCATGGGCGGCTCCTTGTTTTTTTCAGGTTCAGGCGTAGCGGGCTGGACAGGCCGTGAGGTCATAGTCAGGCAGGTACGAACCGCCTCGCTTTGTTCGCCAGGACAACCGTTTGGCTGGAAAAGACAGATGCCCGATGCCAGGGCTCAGGCGCGATAAAGAGGGCTGGGCGTGGTCTGAATTTTGCTTTCCAAGATCGACCGGCAGCGTGTCGCTGCTTCAAGTCGTTGCATTAAGGTGAGTGCCATGGCTCAGAACAATCACTATTCCACCCTTGCCGTTTCGCAACCGCGTCGCTTCGATTACTGGAAAGAAGTGGTGTGTCGCCATTGTCTTATGGCTGACAGCAAACCCTCGACCCAGAGCGATTTCAACGGAACGCTCCAGGTCTCCGGCGTAGGGGCGTTGGATGTCTCCAGGCTGTCGTCCCCGCTGCACCATTGGGTCCGTTCCGAGCGGCATTTACGCAGTGGCCCCGCAGACGACCTGTGGCTGGGTTTCACCCTCAATGGGTATGGCGAACTTGAGCAGGAGGGGCGCAAGGCCACACTGGGTGCGGGTAATTTGTTCCTTTATGACGCAACCCGGCCGTTCCGATTCAGCCTGGGGGGGAGCGAAAACCACTTGATGCGCATCCCTCGGCAGTTGCTGACTGAGCGGTTGCCGCGTGTGGCGGAATGCACCGCAATGGTGCTGGATGACCGCCGCCCCGGCGTGGTGCCGCTGCGCGAGATGCTGCGCCAGATGGCGAACACTCCCGTGCTTCTGGAGGATGGAGGCATTTGCAATCGTTACTCCAACACGATAATCGACCTGCTCGCGATCAGCCTGGAACTCCAGGACCTGAAGACCACTCACCAGGAGCTGGATCTGTATGCGCGGATAATGACCTACATCCAGCACCACTTGAGCGACCGAGAACTGTCGATCGAACTGATCGCCCAAGCCCACCACGTGTCCACCCGCACGGTGACCCGTGCATTCGCCCGTCATCAGAAAAGCCCGGTCGCGGAGATCTGGAAAGAACGGCTGAATGCCAGTCGCGCGGCGATCGAGTGCGGCCAGGTGCGCAGCGTTTCCCAAGCCGCACTGGACTTCGGTTTTTCCGATTTCTCCCACTTCAGTCATGCTTTTCGCAAGGCGTTTGGGGTTGCGCCGCACACGCTCTTGACGCGCAACTGATGGGCCCCAAAAAAAAGGCGGGGGTTATTGGCGTCCTGCTCGATAAAATGGACGAGATGAAAGGGTTAAGTTGCTAGCGATCCCCCTGCCGATTCAAGCCCGAGTCGCGGCCGACATAGCCTCGCCGGGGCTCGGCAGCTACGGATTTGACAGGCGTCAAGGTGCTCCCAGTTCAGGAATGCTCGATCACCATCACCGCCGTGGTGTCCGCCTCAAGTGCCTCGAACACATGCGGCACATTCGCCAGGTAGCTGATGTAGTCGCCGACGTTGAGCAACACCGGGCCACTCGCCGGGCCGATACGTGCACTGCCACTGCACAGCACCACATGCTCTACGGTGCCCTGCGGGTGAGGCTGAGACAGACGAACTTCGCCGGGCTGCACCTTGAGTCGGTAGATGTCGCGCTGTACGCCGGCCGGGCAATCGGCAAGCAGTGTCGCTGCGTAATGGGCCGTCTCGGCATAGGCGGTCATGCCCTCGTTGGCGCGAATCACCCGCAGGGCCTGCCGGGGTTGCTCGAAGAACCGGGTGACTTGCAAGCCCATGGCCATCGCCAGCGACCACAAGGTTTCGATGCTGGGGTTACCGATGCCCGACTCCAATTGAGACAAGGTCGACTTCGCTACCCCGGCGTGCTTCGCCAGCTCGGTCAAGGAAAGCCCGGCGGCCAGACGTTCACGTTTGATTGAAAGCGCCAGCAGATCGATTCGGCTCGGATTATTTCCCGGCAGTTTGTTCGTTATGTCGGTCATTTGTTTTATAAACCATCCTTAAATGGGTTGACGCTCTTGGGTGCCATGTTCAGTATATCGGCCATACGTTCATTATAAAGTTGTATTTGCCAGCCTATTTCCCCGCGAACGGTGGCTTGGGCCATGGTGATGTCGATAGCAAGGAAGCCGTGAGTGATGAAGTCGCAAACCCGTGGGACGCTCGAAATGATCTCGGCCATGGTCATCTCCGGCACAGTCGGCTGGTTCGTCGTCATGTCGGGGCAGAGCCCGGAGGCGGTGGTGTTCTGGCGTTGCCTGTTCGGCGCCCTGGCGATGCTGGTCGCGTGCCTGGCGCTTGGGGTTCTGCGTCGCTCCCGGATCACTGCCCGGCAATTTCTTCTGGTGTGCCTGGGCGGGGTGGCGCTGGTCCTCAACTGGGTGCTGCTGTTCGGTGCCTACACCCATTCCTCTATTGCCATTGCCACGGTGGTCTACCACGTTCAGCCGTTCATGCTGGTTGGCCTGGGTGTGCTGTTTTTTGCCGAACGCCTCAGTGTTGCCAAGGTCGGCTGGTTGCTGTTGGCCTTCGCCGGGCTGATGCTGATCGTGTCCGCCAAGGGTCGTGGGCAGGCCACCGGTGCCGACTACGTGCTGGGTGTCTGCCTGGCCCTGGCTTCAGCCTTCTTCTATGCCGTGGCGGCGGCGATCACCAAGCGTCTCAAGGATTTGCCCGCGCACCTGATCGTGCTTATCCAGATGGTGGTCGGCGTGCTGGTGCTGGCACCGTTCGTGGACTTCACTGGGGGCGAAACGCTCAAGGGCGCCTGGACTTACCTGATCATTATCGGCGTGGTCCATACCGGGCTGATGTCGACCCTGTTGTACAGCGCCATCCAGAAAATCCCCACGGCACTGGTCGGGGCGCTGTCGTTCATCTATCCGATTGTCGCCATCCTGGTCGACTGGGTAGCCTTCGCCCATCCCCTCAGCGCCCTGCAGGTGATGGGCGCAGGCGCGATCCTGCTGGCGGCGGCGGGCATGAATTTTGGCTGGTCGCTGGGCCGCGCGGGGCGTCAGGACGTGACCTAAGGTCGAGCGCCCAACCGCCATCGAGTCAAAAGACGTCACGCCAACCACTGGCTACGACGCGTCTGGAAAGAACATCGATGAATGCGCGTGGTTCTGGCGTCACGGCCTGTCATAATCCGGGGCGCGCCTGAATCCGGGAGCGAGTGGCGCAGTGACCCGCCCATCTCCATGGCTCTCGGCCGTCCGGCCTGATTTCACCCCCCTCAAGGAGTCCGTGCCATTCATGGTGCTGTTCAATCGATTGAGCGCGTTTTCGACCCAGGCGCGCAGGGCACTGGGACTGGTGTGGGAAACCTCGCGGCCACTGTTCACGGGGCTGTTGCTGGCGACGATTGTCGCCGGACTGCTGCCCGCACTGGCGGCCTGGATTGGACAGCGCATCGTTGATGGCGTGGTCCACGCCATGCAGGTTCATGCGGCCGGCAGCCAGGCCCCCGTGTGGCCGGTGATGCGCTACGTGCTGGCCGAGGCCGGCGTGCTGGCTTTGTTGGCGGCGGCGCAACGGGCGCTGTCGATGCAGCAGTCGCTGTTGCGGGTGAAGCTGGGCGTGAAGGTCAACCTGATGGTCCTGGAGAAAGCCCAGACCCTTTCGCTGCTGCAATTTGAAGACGCCGAGTTCTACGACAAGCTGGTGCGCGTGCGCCAGGGGGCTTCGACGCGCCCGCTGAGCCTGGTGACCAAAGGACTGGGGTTGGTGCAGAACCTCATTTCGCTGGTCAGCTTTGCTGTCCTGCTGGTGCACTTTTCGCCGTGGGCCCTGTTGATTCTGGTGGTCGGTGCGTTACCGGTGTTCTTCGCCGAGACGCATTTTTCCGGCAATGCGTTCCGTCTGTTCCACCGGCGTGCACCGGAGACGCGCCGGCAGAACTACCTGGAATCCTTGCTCTCCCACGAGTCCCATGCCAAGGAGGTCAAGCTGTTTGGCCTGGCACCGCTGTTCCTCCAGCGCTATCGCGACAACGCCCAGCGCTTGTATACGGAGGACCGCCAATTGACGCTGCGCCGCGACGCCTGGGGCTTTGCATTGGGCCTGCTGGGCACCGCAGCGTTTTACCTGGCCTACGCCTGGGTGGTACTCGACACCGTGCGTGGCCAGACGAGCCTGGGGCAGATGACCATGTACATCGTGCTGTTCAAGCAGGGGCAAGCCGCAATCACCGCCAGCCTCAGCGCCATTGCCGGGCTGTACGACGACAGCCTGTTCCTCTCGGACCTGTATGAATACCTTGAAACCCCCGTGATCACGCCACGTGGCCGGCTCACCGAGGGCGCGCGCCCTGGCGATGGCCTGCGCTGCGAGCAGGTGGGGTTCACCTACCCAGGCGCCGGATCCGCCGCGCTGCGCAATATCAGCCTGCACCTGGCACCGGGGAAAAGCCTGGCCCTGGTGGGGGAAAATGGTTCCGGCAAGACCAGCCTGATCAAACTGCTGACCCGTCTGTATACCCCGGATGAAGGCCGCATCCTGCTGGATGGCAGCGACCTGCAGGAATGGGACGAACACACCCTGCGCCAGCGCATCGGCGTTATTTTCCAGGACTACATCCGCTACCAGATGAGCGTCGGCGAGAACCTCGGCGTGGGGGACGTCGATGCCCTGGACGACCAGGCCCGCTGGCGCAGCGCTGCCACTCAAGGCGTGGCGGCGGAATTTATCGAGCGCTTGAGCCATACCTATTCAACCCAGCTGGGACGCTGGTTCGGAGGCCAGGAACTGTCCGGGGGGCAGTGGCAGAAAGTGGCCTTGTCGCGGGCGTACATGCGTCAGGATGCCGATCTGCTGATCCTCGATGAACCCACTGCCGCGCTGGATGCCGGGGCTGAAGCGGCGGTGTTCGAGCACTTCCGCGAGCATGCCAGGGGCCGCATGACCCTGCTGATTTCCCACCGGTTTTCCAGTGTGCGCAGTGCGGATCACATTATTGTGTTGGAACGCGGGCAGATTCTGGAGGAGGGCAGCCATAACCAGCTGATGGCTGCGGGTGGACGTTATGCCGAGCTGTTCGACGTTCAGGCGCGGGGCTATCGCTAGGAAACCCAGCGCCGCGTATCTGCCGATCCCTCCAAATGACCTGTACAGATCGCTATTTGGCAGATTTGAATACGCCGCTGAGGACAAACGCATAGCGTTCCGGCCGGATAAAGAAGGTGGTGCGGTCGCAGCAACGGCCGTCGGCAAAGTAAGAGCTGCGTTCCATCACCAGCAACGCGGCACCGCGTTTGACGTGCAGGGCGCCGGCCAGGCTTGCATCGGCTGCTTGCGCACGGATGGCCAGGTCGGCACGGGTGACGGCCTGGCCGGTGATCGATTCCAGGATCGAGTAGATCGGTTGATGCTCGACGTCCGTCCAGACCACGCCGGCCAACTCGGCCGGTAGATGGCCGCGGCCCAGGGCGATAGGTTCGTCATCCACGAAATGCAGGCGCTCCAGCAGCAGGCAATCGTGGGCGCCTTCAAACAACGCCATCAAGGCTTCCGGAACGGGCTGCAGCGTGTGGCTGATCACCTGCATGCTCGGTTTGAGCCCTTGCAATAACAAGGCTTCATGGAAACTGCGCAACGCATCCAGGCCATGCCGAACCTGCTTCGCGGCGACGAACGTGCCCTTGCCTTGCTTGCGCTCCACCACGCCGTCGTCGCTGAGCTTGCCCACTGCCAGGCGCACCGTGACGCGACTCACGCCAAAGCGTTCGCCCAGTTCGGCTTCTGACGGCAGTTTGCCGGTGGGTTCGAAATCGCCGCGCTGAATCTCTTCCAGCAAACGATGGGCGATCTGTTCGTAGAGCGAGGTGGTGCTGTCGCGCAGAATGGACGTGGACACGGTCGGCTTCCAGGGGCCTTGGAGTGGGGCGGTGCGCCTTCACTTCTAAGGTTATAAAAATAGGTTATTGGGACAACTTGTATTAATACGTATTATGTCAGGTATTCCCATTGTAAACGACCTGACGATACTTGCCATGCCCGACTCCTTGCCTTACGCACCACCGCAAGCCGACGCCCTGACGGTCGATCACATCAGTTTCAGCTACCCCAACGGCCATCGGGTGTTCAACGCGTTCAGCCTGAATGCCAAGCCGGGCGAATTCGTCGCGATCCTCGGGCCGTCCGGCTGCGGAAAAACCACGCTGCTGAATCTGTTGTCGGGCTTTCAGCAACCCCAGAGCGGCCAGATCAGCATCAACCAGACCGCCGTGCGCCCGGAGCGCTCGGAGTTGGGGTATGTGTTTCAGGCGCCGCAGCTGTTTCCCTGGTTGAGCGCGCTGGAAAACGTGCGTTTTGGCCTGCGGATGACGGCGCAGCTCAGCGAGGCGCAACAGCGTGCCCAGGCGTTGCAGTATTTGCGCCTGGTCGGCCTGGAGAACGCGGCACAGCGCTTGCCCCATCAACTGTCGGGCGGCATGCAGCAGCGCGTCTCCCTGGCCAGGACCTTGGCATTGGAGCCCAGCGTATTGCTGATGGACGAACCCTTCGCCGCGCTGGACGCCATCAGCCGCAACAGCATGAATGAAGAGACGCTGCGGATCTGGGCCGAGCTGGGTCAGACCGTGCTGTTCATCACCCACGACATCGACGAAGCGGTGTTCCTGGCCGACCGGGTCATCGTGCTCAACATCGCCCCCGGCGGTATCCATAGCGAACTGGATATTCATTTGCCGCGCCCGCGTTCCAACCTGAAAACCCGTCGCCTGCCGGCCTTTCTCGATTACCGCAATGAACTGATGGAGCGCATTTCCCAGGTCATGGGCGCGGCCGAAGCCATCCCTAACCCCACCCGCCAACCCGAGTTAACCCCATGATCAAACGTTCGCTGCTTGCTCTTTCCTTGTCTGTTGCCGCCTTGGCAAGCAGCACAGGTGCCGTGGCCGCTGAAGAGAAACCCCTGCGCGTGGGGTATGTGTTCGCCATGGCCAACGCCCCGGCGCTGATCGCCGACAAGCAGGGTTACTACCGCGAGGAAGGCTTGAATGTCGACCTCAAGGCCTTGGGCGATGGCCCGGTGATCCAGCAGGCGCTGGCCGCCAATGAGCTGGACGTGGCCTATGTGGGCACGCCGCCGGTGTACCAATGGTTCTCCCGAGGCTTGCAAAGCCGGATTCTGGCCAAGGTCAATTACGGTCAGGCGGCGGTGATTGTCGATGCAAAAAGCCCGATCAACAGCCTGGAGCAGCTCAAGGGCAAAAAGCTCGCCGGGGTCAAGAAGGGCAGTGGCATGGACGTGCTGTTGCGCGGCTATGTGCTGAAAGAAAAAGCCGGGCTCAACCCGGACAAGGACCTCGACATCGTCGACATGCCACCCGGCAACATGAACGCGGCGCTGGAGCGCGGCATCGTCGACGCAGCGTTTTCCTGGGAACCCTTTGTCAGCCAATCGTTGCTGCGCGGGTCGAGCCGGATTCTGCTCGACGTCAACCAGGCGCTGCCGAACTACCCGTGGTACGTGGTGATCGCGCTGCCCAAAACCTTGCAGGAACGACCGGACGACGTGGTCAAGCTGCTGCGTGCGCACCGCAAGGCCATCGCGTTTCTCAACGAGCATCCCGACGAGTCGAATCGCATCATCGCCGAGGCGTTCAAGCTTGAAGCGGTCCAGGGGCCTGACGGCAAGACCATTGCCCCGGAGGCCATCGTCGCCCAGGCGCGGACCCGATTGGGCTGGTCGGCGGACTTGCAGCCTGCGGATATCCAATTCATCCAGCGCCTGATGAATTACTCCCATGACCTGGGCTTTATCGACACCACGCTCAAGACCGAGCAGATCGTGGATACCGCCTACCTGGAAAAAGCCTCGCGCTGAGTCTGAGCCTGTCATGTCCTTGCCAAAACCGAATTGGGGATGGGCTTCGCTGCCCTTCCTGCTGTTGATCTGGATGGCCCTGGCCAGCCGCTTTCCCACCTATATCCTGCCGCAGCCCTGGGATGTGGCGCGCGAAGCGCTGCGTTGGCTCAGCGACAGTTCGCTGTGGCAGCACCTCAGGGCGAGCGTCCTGGAGGAAGTCGGCGGCTTCTGCGCGGCGGTGCTTGTCGCGATTGTGCTGGGCACGGCCGGCGGCTTGTCTTCGCGCTTTCGCGATTTCATCTCGCCGCTCAACAGCCTGTTCATGGCGATCCCGCCGATTGCCTGGGCGCCGCTGATCATGATCATTTTCGGCCTGGGCTATGTCTCCATCGTGCTGGTGATTTTCATTGCCGCGATGTTCCCCATGGCGGTGACCATCCAGGAAGGCGTACAGAGCATTCGCGGTGGTGAAGTCCGCGCGGCGCGCACCTTGGGCGCCAACCCCTGGCAACTGCTGGCCCATGTTTACCTGCCGGCCTCATTGCCCTTCGTGACGGCGGCCTTGCGCATCGGGTTCAGCCAGGGCTGGCGGGCACTGGTCGCCGCAGAAATGATCGGCGCCTCCCAGGGCATCGGCTGGATGGTCTCCACCGGCGGGCAGATCGGCAACAGCAGCCAGGTGCTGCTGGGCATTGTGCTGATCGGCCTGATTGCCTGGCTGATGGAGAGTTTTGTGTTCCGGCGCATCGAGCGTCACTACCAGAAATGGCGCGTGCAGTAAGCATCGTCCTTTGCCTTCGAACCCTTTCAAACCTTCAGTGGACCACTGCACGAGGTGTCATGTGAGTAACGTATTCGATCCCCGCGAAGCCGGGCATTACATCGCCCCCCAAGGCCTCTACGAACGCAACAAGAAACGCCCGTTCCTCGGTAGTATCGACTGTGACCGAGACACGCTGATTGCCGGGCAATGGGATGAAATCACCCTGGTCTACGAGGTCGGCGGCAGCGGCCTGGCGGATGGCGCCTGGTTGAAACTGGCGTTCAAGTTCTACTCCGATTGGGCACTGTTCCAGACCTCGAATCCGGCCGGTCCCAACTACGTCAGCGCCGAGTATCAGGCGGGCGAGTTGGTCCCCGGGCAGAGCCAGGCCACCGTGCAGCACCTGAAAGTTCGCTTCGACCAGAAGGGCCACGAACGGCCTTTCCAGAAAGCGATCATCATCGACATCATCGACGGCTACCTGAATCCCGGCGACAAAATCACTATTCGCCTGGGCGACCGTCGCCAGGGCGGGGCGGGCACGCGGGTGCAGAGTTTCGTCGAGAAAGACTTCCGTTTCCGGCTGTTTATCGACCCCTTGGGCAGCTCGAAATTTGCCGAGGTGCCAGGCGATCCGTTGCTGAACATCGTGCCGGGACCGGCGCAGAGTGTGCAGCTGATTGTGCCGCGCCTGATCAGCGCCGGTGAGGGGTTCGACGTGCTGCTGCGGGTCGACGATGCCTGGGGCAACACGTGCCGCAACCTGCCGCTCAACGGGGTACTGACCCTGGTTGATCCGGAAGGCGGCGAGCGCCAGCAAGCGTTTACCCTGGCCAATGAAGGGTGGGCGACGGTGCGGCTCGAGGGGTTTGACCTCGGCGCGGTGGGCGAGTGGCGTTTGTCCGCCGAGGTGCAGGCGCCCGGCGTGCGTGGCGCCCAGGCCTTCGTGACGGTTGACCCGGCCGGCAGCGCATTGCGCCCGCTGTACGCCGACCTGCATGTGCACTCCGATGACACCGTGGGCACCAACGACACGCTCTACAACCTCAGCTACGGCCGCGATGTCGCCGGCCTCGATGTGCTCGGCTACACCGCCAACGACTTCAATATCACCGAGCAACGCTGGGATCAGGCGGTGAAGCTGATTCATGAACTCAACGAGCCGGGCCGCTTCGTCTGCTACCCCGGCACCGAGTGGTGCGGCAACTCCTGCGCGGGAGGCGACCGTAATGTCGTCTTCCTGCATGATCGCAAGCCCGAGTTTCCGTTCGACAACCAAGGGCGCCTGGTGCGCTCTTTCGAGTGGAACGAGTTCACCGCCGGCACCATCAAACCGGGGGCCTGGCCGGTGGACGAGTTGTACGCGGCCTATGCGAAAGACCCGGAAGGTCACTTGATGATGCCCCATGTCGGCGGGCGCCGCTGCAACCTCGACTGGCACCATCCGGAGCTGGAGCGCTTGATCGAAGTCGGCTCGGCCTGGGGCCAGTTCCATTGGGTCTACGCCGAAGCCCTTCAGCGTGGCTATCGGGTCGGCGCCGCGGCGAACAGCGATGAGCATCAGGGCCGTTGCGGCGGCGGGGTTCCGGCCACGGCGGTGTTTGGCTCTCGCGGCGGGCTGACCGGTGTGATTGCCGAGTCTTTCGACCGTTCGAGTGTCGGCAAGGCCCTTCGCGCCCGTCGCACCTTTGCCACGACGGGCGAGCGTGCATTTGCCAGCCTGCGCCAGGGCCAGCACTTCATGGGGGAGGTGTTCACGGCGGATTCGAATGCCACCCTGGACTATCGATTGCTGGGCGAGGCGGGCTGGGAGCAGGTGGACCTGTTCGACGGCGATAAACTGATCTGGTCGCGCAACCTGCATCAGGAGCTGGGGTTTTCCGCCCAACGCATCCGGCTGCGCCTGGGCGGCGCACGGATCAAGGACCGTTATCGCGGCGCGTACTGGACCGGGGAGATTCGCGTGACGGGCGCGGTCATCAATGGTTTTAGTGCCTTGGGCCTCGATCACCCGGAGCAAACCGTATGGCGCAAGGACGCCACGACCCTGGCCTTTCGCACCGACACCAACGGCGACACCGACAGCATCGAAATCGACCTGTCGCAATTGGCCGGCGCGACGTTGCAGGTCCGCAGCCGCATCGACAACTACATCAAGGTCGGCGATCCCTCCGAACCGCAGCCCTACGTGCATGCACCGACGGTGCTGATGGAATTGTCCGGCGAAGAACTGCTGGCGCAATCCCAGGTGATCGAAGAGCTGCCAGGGGCTGAACTGAAAGTCTCCCTGGAAAGGACCACCGCCGAGCCGCTGCCTCGCGAGCTGCAAGGCAAGATCGACTTGGCGCCACTCACTCTGCAACCGGGTCGCGAGCATCCGCTGTTCATCTGCGCGCGCCAACGCGACCAGTCCCGGGTCTGGACCTCGGCGTTGTTCCTCACGCTTGCTTAAGACCGCCGTGTTCGAGCCCGTTCGAGAGCGCGCAAAGAACCCTGTGACGGGCGGGCTTGTTGTGGCGAGCGGGCTTGCCCCGCGTTGGGCTGCGCAGCAGCCCCAAAACCAGGCGCAGAGGCGTGCCTGATACACCGCATTCGTCTTCATCAGGGGCTGCTTCGCACCCCAGCGCGGGGCAAGCCCGCTCACCACAGGGGGCCGATTCAATCCAGGCATTGCGCCCCGGCTAGTTTGCTGTGGGCTTCGGTGCGTGCAGCCGCAAGGATTTGGCTGACGTCGGTCCGGCTCAGTACCGCTTCGGTTTTCATGGGGATTCTCCAGTACCTGGTGAGGGCAACGCGGCCTCGACCAGTTCGATCCAGTGCCTGACCGGGGGGCGTCCCGCGCCGTCGAGGTGGGACTGGCAGCCGATATTGGCGGTGACGATGACGTCGGGGTGGCCGCTTTCCAACGCATTCAGCTTGTTATCGCGCAGTTGCCGCGACAATTCGGGCTGGGTCAGCGAATAGGTGCCCGCCGAGCCGCAGCACAGGTGGCCGTCGGGAACGGCGGTCAGGTTGAAGCCCAGCATGCCCTCAGATATGCCCCCAATGTAGCAATACACTGGAAGTGAATGGAGCTCCATGGTTTATGGAAAGGCAAAAATGATCAGCTCAACAGCCTGCCCAACGACACCTAAAGACTCTCAGGGTCCCCGAAGAACATCTGTATCCGCGACCGCAACCACCGCTCCCCCGGATCATTGTCCTGCGACCCTCGCCAAGCCATATGCAGCTCGAACGAGCGCACCGGCAACGGCGGTTCTTCCGCGCGCAAACCACCTGCGGCGGTCAGTGCCTCGGCGGCATAGTCCGGCACGATGGCGACAATGTCGGTGCCCGAGAGCAGGGTGCCCAGCCCGTTGAACTGCGGCACCGCCAGCACCACATGGCGCTTGCGGTCGAGCTTCTCCAGCTCTTCATCGATGAACCCGCTCAAGTCGCCGGCGAACGACACCAGCGCGTGGGGACGGGCGCAGAAGTCGTCCAGGCTCAGGGAGCCCGGGACGCTGTCGGCGCGCAGCAGCTTCGGCAGGCTGCGGCGCAGTACTTTGCGCTTGGCGTTGGCTGGCAGGTCGGCGGTGTAGCTGACGCCGATGGAAATTTCGCCGGAGGCGAGCAGGCCGGGCATCAGGATGTAATTGACCCGTCGCACCACCAGTACAATGCCGGGCGCTTCGGCGCGCAGGCGTTTGAGCAGTTGGGGCAGCAGGGCGAATTCGACGTCGTCGGACAGGCCGATGCGGAACACCGCGGTGCTGGTGGCCGGGTCGAACTCGGCGGCGCGGCTGACGGCGGTGGAAATCGAGTCCAGGGCCGGGGAGAGCAGGGCGAAGATTTCCACGGCCCGGGCCGAGGGTTCCATGCTGCGGCCGGTGCGCACGAACAGGGGGTCGTCGAACAGCCCACGCAGGCGCGACAACGCGGCGCTGATGGCTGGTTGGCCGAGGAACAATTTCTCGGCGGCGCGGGTCACACTGCGCTCATGCATCAAGGTTTCGAATACGATCAAGAGGTTAAGGTCGACACGACGCAGGTCGTTACGGTTCATCTTGTGTCCTGGAAGAGTCAGCTTTATTTGACGAGAACGGCGATATAAGAGCCCTGAAGGTCCATTCAGACGCGTGACCGGTATGAATCTTACGGGGAAAGGCTGGTACTCTGCACCGGCTAATTGAGTTTTCCTACGATACTTGAGGTCTACTCCTCAGATGCGGAATCAATGACAGACATGTCGACTATTAACGGCGACCGGTGGCCTTAGCCGGAAAGCCCAGATAGAGTTCATGGCAATAGAGGTTACTTTGACGAGGTTTGCGATGTCCCGCACGATCCGTTTTCACAAGTTTGGTCCGGCCGAGGTGCTCAAGTGCGAAGAGCATGCAGCCGCGCAGCCCGCACCGGGCGAAGTGCAGGTCCGTGTCGAGGCGATTGGCATCAGTTGGTATGACATTTTGTGGCGCCAGAACCTGGCGTCTTCCCACGCCCGCCTTCCATCCGGCCTTGGCCATGAGATGGCCGGGGTGGTCGTAGCCTTGGGCGAGGGCGTGGATGACTTGGCAGTGGGCGATAAAGTGGCCAGTTTTCCGGCCGAGAGCCCCAATGATTACCCGGTGTATGGCGAGCAGATCGTCCTGCCCCGTTCCGCCTTGACCCGCTATCCGGACGTCCTGAGCCCCATCGAAGCCAGCGTGCACTACACGCCGCTGCTGATTGCCTACTTTGCGTATGTGGACCTGGCACGGGTCAAGCCCGGGCAGTTTGCCCTGGTGACCGACGCCAGCCATTGCGCCGGCCCTTCGTTTGTGCAACTGGGCAAGGCCCTGGGTGTGCGGGTGATTGCCGCCACCAAGGACAGCGCTGAGCGCGAGTACCTGCTTTCTCTTGGCGCAGAAAAAGTCATTGTCACCGAGGAACAGGACCTGCTGATGCAAATCAACAAGTTCACTGACAACCGCGGTGTCGACGTGGTGTTCGATGGCTTGGGTGGCCCGCAGATGTCGCTGCTCGGTGATGTGCTGGCGCCCCGTGGCAGCCTGGTGCTGTATGGCTTGCAGGGTGGTAACCAGACACCGTTCCCGGCGTGTGCGGCGTTCCAGAAGAACATTCAGTTCTTCGTGCACTGTATCGGCAACTTCACCGGCAAACCGGAGCTGGGCATCATCCAGGATCAGGTGGCGTTGCAGCGCGCGTTGCGTGACATCAACCAACTGACTGCCGATCGTGTGCTCGTGCCTCTGAAAACCACGGTGTTTCCGTTCAGTCAGTTTGTCGAAGCCCACCGTTACATGGACGAATGCCCGTGCCGCGAGCGGGTTGCATTGCAGGTTGCGGCTGTTTGAGCTGTAGGAGTATTCGTAAATGAGTGCTCCGACGCCTGAGTGAATGGGGCAAATGCGCCATTTGACAGGGCTTAACCCGCCCGCTCCAGAAGCTGCCGACCTGGCGCTTTAGCCCACAAATCCGGCCCTTTCTCCCTGACGCCGCCCTGAATTCCAGCGCGGCGTCGTTGCATGTGCGCCTTTTACGCGACATCAGTTGTTCATCTGAGCTGGTTTTCGGCCAGTTTCTGTATCTATGAATCATTATTCCAACACTGATAATTGCGCCTTCACTTTCATCTCAAGGATTGAGCAATGATTGAATCTCTGACTCGGCTGCAGATAGTTATTCGAACTATCGACGCGGCAGACATGTGTACTCAGCAAGACAGGTACTTTCATAAAGTGCACCGACCATGCAAATGGAAAAGTTGTTTGAGTCTATTGTCGGACGCTTCTTTAAAAAGCGGGCTAAAAAAGCGTAGGAGCTTGTCGGAAGAGTCCTAAGGAAAGCTTTTTAAAAAGTTTTTCCCATTACTTTCATTGGGTTGTGCGCTTGCGCGGGTGAGAAATGCTGCCCGGCAATTCATGTCGTTTTGTTGCGCGGTGCTAGTGTTTAAACGTCGACGCACACTACGTAGCGCGATTTTCCTACACGCAAAATAGGTCAAGCAAACACTGTCAGCAGTTGCTTGAAACTGATATTTCAACTCGGGTAGTAGAACTATGAGCACTATTCACGAACAGGCTATGAATCATGTTTACCAGCAAGTTCTGCAACGTCTGATCGGGCACTTCACTCGCGCGGGGCGTACCGCTCTCCAGTTACTGGTCCAGCGAATCATTGTCGCGGCAGGCGGGATGGAACAGGTGGGGGATTTCAAGGTACTGGTGGCCCACGGTGGCGGTGAAGTCAGCAGCTATACCCTGGCGCTGCTGCGAGCTGCTCAACTGACCATTGCCGGTCGCGCGCCACGTACCTTTCAACTGAGGGTCGCGACGTTACGGCACGCCGGCATGACCGAGGGGCAGCTCGATACCCTGAATCGCGGCTACGGCCGGCTGTTTCTCCACGATGACCCGCGTGTCGAGTTGTTGATGGTGGAAAACCAGGAAGTACAACCCTTCAATCACCAGCGTCCGGCCTCAGCGATCGGGCGAAAGATCAGCCAGCGCAATATGTTGATGGTGGGCCATGTGAGTGCCGGGGACTGTCGCGCCACCCTGTGCAACGACACTTACCTTGCGGTCGGTGATTTTTACCAGCGTGTCACCACGTGCAATGGCGGCGTCCACGCGCTGGTCAGTGGTGACTCCCCGCGTAGGCAAAGTCAGTTTCTTGCCTGGCTCAAGAAAACCGCCCAGGGTGCAGGCGTCCGTGTTCCCAAGGGCCATCCGATGTCCCTCAACGCGTTGTTCGCACACATGGACGAGTGGAGCACCGGTTATTACCAGGATGTGTTCGGTGAGCATTACGTGGCCAGCGATAACCCCAGCACGGCGGGGCATCGTCACTTGGCCTACATCGGCATCGCCGACCTGCTGGAAGATGTCGACATCGCGTCGACCTCCCTGCTGACCGAATTCATGGCCTACGCTCCCGATCCACTCGGCTTTCACTTCAGCCATCCGATCTATTCCAATCCGTTGCTGATGGCTCATCTGCGTGGGTTGCAGGCCGAATGCCTGCGTGCGCTGACTTATGAAGAAGGCGTCGAAGGTTTTGTGCAGCAGGCCGCCGCGTACATGCGCCGTCTGCGCATGCCCGACGACTTGCTTATTCAGGCCGGGACCCGCGAAGGGCGCATGCTCTGGAGTACCTACGCCCAGGAGTTCTTCGGCTTGGATGAGACCCAGCTGACCTGCCTGCTGTTTTCACCGTTTGTTCATCACGGAGAGCGACTGGAAGGTTATCTGCGCCAATGTCACCCGGGCATGCTGGTGGCGTTGCCTGAGTTGCACAAAGTTCTCCAGGGCAACGGTTCCGCCGAAATGCTGCAGCAGTGGGTAACGGACACCAGCGGTTTGCCGATGCCCTTGTTGCAGCACCTGTACCGCAAACGGCCGCTGGCCAGAGAAAACGGCATGTGTCGCGCCGCTGCGGCCCAGGGCGCCGCGCAGGCCGTGCCATTGTTCGGGCGATGACCCTGCGTGGCGAGCGTCAGGCGGATTTCGCGTATCAGGCGGTCTATCGCTACATGATCAGTCTGATCAACGAGGTCAGTACTGACACCCGGGTAAAACTGCCGTCTTTACGGCAGTTGGCCGGACGCCTAAACGTATCCATTTCGACGATCCAGTACGCCTATGCGCTGCTGGAGAAGGAAGGCAGGGTGTATTCGGTAGCCAAATCCGGCTATTACGCCTGGCCGATGTCGGTAAACCCGCTGGCGTGGGCCGGCGGGGACCTGCTTGATCGCCTCTACGCGGCGGCCCGGCGCCCCGGCATGCTGGTACTCAGTGGTGACGAGCCGGCATTGCTGGGCTCCCTGGATGAAACACTGCTTCGGCTCGAGCGGGAACTGGTGCGCCACTACCCGTCGCAGTTGCAGCCCTGGTCCCAGCCCTGCGGTGTGTGGGAATTACGCGCAGCCCTGGCCGCGCGCTATACCTCGTCGCCCACGCGCTGCTGGCATGCCGACGATGTGTATATCGGTGCCGACCTGCGTGGCGTGCTGGATATCCTGATCGAAGTGCTGGGCCTGCGGGGCACCACCGTGATTGTCGAGTCGCCCTGCGACTGGCTGATCCTGCGCTTGTTGCAGGACGCCGGGGTACGCATCATCGAGTTGCCCTGGACGCCGGAAGGTCGCCTGGATCGAACCGTGCTGGGGAAGCTGTTGCGTGATGAGCCGGTGCATCTGGTGTTGCTCTCGTCTTCCGTCAGCCTGCCCAGCGGGGTGGCCATGTCAATGGACGAACGTCTCGACGTGGCACACCTGCTGGAGCAGTCCGGTTGCTGGTTGCTTGAAAACGACACCTTTGGTGAGCTGGGTTTCGAAGCCCCCCACACGGCATTGCGCGAACGGGTGAATCCTGAGCGGCTGATCGTGTTTTCTTCGTTCGAGAAGGTGCTTGGCTCTGAAGCTCCCTACGGCTACCTGCTGTGCCGGCACATGAGCAATGAGTTGCAGCGTCAGTTCCTGCTGCGCTCATTCCGTTTATCGTCGATCCGTCAGCGCGCGATTGCCCGTTTGTACCAAAGCAGGCGGATTGACCAGCACCTGCGCACACTGCGCCAACGCTTGAGCGAGCAGGCGGCGCACATGAGCCAGCGCCTGGAGCAGCATCTGGGCGACCAGGTGACTTATCGGATGCCAGCCGCCGGTGCCGCGTTCTGGCTGGCCTCTACCCGTACGGTGGACATGCGCCAGGCATTTCAGCGCCTGCTGGCACGGCAAGTGGTGATCGCCCCCGGGGAGCTGTTCAGTGTCAGTGGCTTGCACCAGCAGCACCTGCGCGTGAGTCACACCTTTCACGGGCAACCCAATCTGGACATTGCCCTGGAAGCATTGAGCGACGCATTGCGCCAGGCGCAGACTGGGTGAAATTTCTCTTAACGATGTAGGATCGATACCGTCGCGCAGCAGTCCAACTCTCAGTAAACTGCCATTTTTTCCGAATCCTTCTATCCGAGGTTTATGCATGACAATCAGTCCTTTTGCGGGCAAACCGGCGCCGGCCCAGTTGCTGGTGGATATCCCGCGACTGGTCACGGCCTATTACACCGGCCAGCCTGATGCAGCGATCTCCACTCAGCGCGTAGCCTTTGGTACCTCCGGGCACCGTGGCAGCTCCTTCGAACTGAGCTTCAACGAATGGCATGTGCTTGCCATCAGCCAGGCCATCTGCCTGTATCGCGAAGCCCAAGGCATCGACGGCCCCCTGTTCGTCGGCCTGGACACCCACGCGCTGTCGACCCCGGCCGGTGCCAGCGCACTCGAAGTGCTGGCCGCCAATGGTGTGCACGTGATGCTGGCCGAAGGCGATGAATACACGCCAACCCCGGCAATTTCCCACGCCATCATCTGCTACAACCGTGGCCGTACCAGCGGCCTGGCCGACGGCATCGTTATCACGCCGTCCCACAACCCGCCGCAAAGTGGCGGCTACAAGTACAACCCGCCCAATGGCGGCCCGGCCGATACCCACGTCACCAAGTGGATCGAAGCCAAGGCCAACGAGCTGCTGGCCAATAAACTGGCCGGGGTCAAGCGCATCACCCATGCGCAGGCGCTCAAGGCCGACACCACCCATCGCCATGACTACCTCAACAGCTATGTGGCCGACCTGATCAACGTGATCGACATGGACGCCATCCGCAGTGCCGGTCTTCGCCTGGGCGTGGACCCGCTGGGCGGAGCAGGGGTGCGCTACTGGTCGGCGATTGCCGAGCACTATCGACTGAACCTGGAGGTGGTGAACACTGAAGTCGACGCCACGTTCCGCTTCATGAGCGTCGATTGGGACGGCCAGATCCGCATGGACCCGTCCTCCAGCTACGCCATGCAAGGCCTGATCGGTCTCAAGGAGCGTTTTGACGTAGCGTTCGCCTGCGACCCGGACCATGACCGCCATGGCATCGTGACCCCATCCGGCGGCCTGTTGGCGCCGAACAACTACTTGGCGGTGTCCATCGACTACCTGTTCCAGAACCGTCCCGTTTGGCGCGCCGATGCGGCCGTGGGCAAGACCGTGGTCAGCAGCGGCCTGATCGATCGCGTGGCCGCACGCATCGGTCGGCGCCTGTATGAAGTACCGGTGGGCTTCAAGTGGTTTGCCGATGGCCTGTTCGAGGGGTCATTGGGCTTTGGCGGGGAAGAAAGCGCCGGGGCGTCGTTCCTGCGCAAGGATGGTACGGTGTGGAGCACCGACAAGGACGGCCTGATCCCTGCATTGCTGGCGGCGGAAATGACCTCGCGCAAAGGCCAGGACCCGAGCCAGATCTACCGTGGCCTCACCGATGCCTTGGGCGAGCCGTTCGCCATTCGTGTCGACGCCAAGGCCACGCCGGCGCAGAAAGCCTTGCTGGGCAAGCTGTCGCCAGAGCAGGTGACCTCCACGCAACTGGCCGGGGAAAGCATCCAGCAGATCCTCAGCCACGCGCCGGGCAACAACCAGGCGATTGGCGGCCTGAAAGTTATGACCGAAAACGGCTGGTTCGCCGCACGGCCATCGGGCACCGAGGACATCTACAAGATCTACGCCGAGAGCTTTATTGGTGAAGATCACCTCAAGCAGCTGGTGCAAGAGGCGCAGGTGCTGGTAGACGGCGCCATCTCCCAGTAAGCAGCAACACCCCTGTGGGAGGAGGGTTTCCTTCCTCCCACAGGGGTGATCAGGCCAGGTCGACCAACACGATCTCGCTGTCTTCAATCGCGGTCACCCGTAACACCTGCTCATCCTCAACCGCTACACCGTCTCGAGCCTGCGCACGCAAGCCGTTGACTTCAATCACGCCGGTCGCCGGCACCAGATAAGCCCGACGGCCGCTGTCCAAGCGGTATTCCGCGCTTTCCCCGGCTTTCAGGTTCGCCGCTACCAGGCGGGCATCCGCGCGGATGCGCAGGCTCTCGCTGTCACCGGCCTTGCCACTGGCCAGGGTCACGAACCCTTCGCGATCGCCTTTCGGAAACGGCTTGGCGCCCCAGGAGGGTGGCAGGCCGGCCTCGTTAGGGATAATCCAGATCTGGAAAATCTTGGTCGGCGTCGCTTCCAGGTTGTACTCGCTGTGGGCGATCCCCGTGCCTGCGCTCATCACCTGCACATCGCCGGCTTCGGTGCGGCCCTTGTTGCCCAGGTTGTCGGCGTGGCTGATGGCGCCTTCACGGACATAGGTAATGATCTCCATGTCGCGATGGGCGTGCTGCGGGAAGCCGGTGCCGGGGGCGATGATGTCGTCGTTCCAGACCCGCAGGTTGCCCCAGTGCATGCGCTTGGGGTCGTGGTATTCGGCAAATGAAAAGTGGTGATGGGCGTCAAGCCAGCCGTGGTGGGCGCCGCCCAGGGCGTTGAAAGGTCGAAGTTCAAGCATGATCGTCTCCTGTTGATGGCGCTATGATCCGTGAGCCCATGATCGATAAAAAGCGTAAAAAATGCCTGATTCCTATCAGCAGATTCGATGGGTAAACAGTGTTTTGACTTTCACTTCATCGCCTAACTGCATGACGGTAAAGCAATTGGCTGGAACTGAGCGCCGATTCCGGCGACCATGGTGCCCTTGTCAAAACCCAGCTCATCGCAGGAGTCCGCGTGCCGCAACACAAGCCTGATCTGCCCCCCGAACTGCGCCCACTGGCGGAAATGCCGCTGCTCAAACGCCTCGCCGCACGCCTGTTTGGCCATGGCCTGACGCGTTTGCGCGCACAGCACCGGTTTTCCTGGTTGCACGGGCAGGCCGATGGTTTTCGCAGTGGCCACGAGGCCGGCGTGGAGTATGGCTATCGCGAGGGCAAGGCCGATGGCCTCGAGGAGGGCCGACAAGTCCTGTTGATCCGCGACTTCCGTCCCGATGAGCACCGCGCGCCCGGCGTCGATGACAGCCTGTTCGACGATTGGCGGCTGCCCTTGACCGCTGACGTGAAGAAACGCATCAAGGCTGATGTGGCCCGCTTGTTACCGGCCCATGCCCAGCCGAGCGCGGCGCAATGGAAGATGATCTTCAGCGATACGCCGTCAACCTCGGTGATCGCCGGTGCCGGCGCGGGTAAATCCACCTCGCTGGTGCTGCGTATTTTGCTGCTCACCCATTACCTGGGCTTCGAATTGAGCTCGATGACCGTGGTGACCTTCACCCGCGAGTCGCGCAAAGACTTCATCAACAAGCTCATGGACATTCTCACCCTGTGGGGCCAACCCATTGGCATGAAAGAAGCCCAGGCGGTGGTGCGCACCTTTCACTCGCGCATCCTGCCGATGGTCCGCAGCCTGCCGGGTTTTGAACGCCTGCAGGCGTTTGAAAACCTCAGTGCCAGTTTCGAAGACACTGACAGCAACCCGTTCGACCTGCGCATCAGCGACGCCCAGCGCCAGCAGATGAATGCCTGCTACCACCAGTTGCAGGGGCGACATGCACGGTTTCGTGAACTGATTGCGCCACTGGCGCGCCAGGGCCTGCAACTGCGTGAACTGGAGCGCGATCATCCGGATGTACAGAAGCGCATAGCCGTGACCGAACTGGCGGCCAAGCGCGATGAAGAACTCTGCGATGTGATCGAGGACCTGTGGTTTCGTGCCGGCGCCTGGCCGATCAAGGGGATTGAGCCCAGTCGCCAGCGCTTCGAAATCAATGGCGCGCAGTTCCATTGCCACGGCTATATCCCGGCGCTGGATGCGTGGGTAGTGCTGGGCTTTGACGCCAGTGAAAACCCCCAGGCCAGCCGGCCGAACTCGAAGCTGTCGGTCCGTGCAGAGTGGGCGGTTAAGCGCACCTTGTTTCAAGCTTTCTGTCGTAAGCCATTGATATGGCTGGATAGCTATGATTCGTCAAAGCGTCTTTTAAGCAGCCTCGCCGGGGATGCCAGCGCAGGTCCCGGCTTTGATTACAAGGTCAAGGGCGAGCTGGCGTCGGCACCGCTGCTGGACAGTTTCGTGATGGCCGCCGGTTTTATCGAGAACCTGGGGCTGGACGTGCCGACCGCCGTCGGCCAGATGAGCTTCGCCAAGGACGACCCGGACCGGTTCTTCTTTGAAGCCCTGAGCATTTTCTGGAAGGCCCTGGAAGACCACCTGCTGGATCAGTCGCCGCCGATCATGACCTATAACCGCATGTTCTCGCTGTTCGGCGAGAACACCCCGGAAAACCTCAAGCTCCTCAGCGATCCGCTGCTGCGGCCGATGTCGCACCTGATGATCGACGAATTCCAGGACGTATCGCCCCAGATCGTCTCGTGGATACGCGCCAGCCTGCGGGAAATCCGCAGTCGTGGGCCCGCGATGCATGTGGGCCGTGGCGCGCAACGTTCGTCCTTGCTGTGCGTGGGCGATGACTGGCAGTCGATCTACGGCTGGCGCGGCAGTTCGCCCAAGTACTTCATGGAATTCAACCAGCAATTCCCATCGCCGAGCACTACCCGCGTCATGCTCGGCGAGAACTACCGCAGCCATCAGCACATCATCGACGCCGCTGAATATATCGTGCGCGCCGCACCGGCCATCCCGGGGAAAAAGGCCAAGGCCAGTGGCACGCCAAAAGCGTTGGTGCCGGTCACTGTACTGGAGCGGGACGATGCGGCGTTGGGGCGGCAACTGCGGGAACACTATCAAAAGGGCGACTCGATATTAATGTTGTATCGAAAAAGTAGCGATAAGCTACTGATTCAGGAGCATATTAAGTCGATTGTTAATGTTGATTCTAGCTTGCCAGCAACCGCGCGCAGGTTGAAGCAGCTGACGTACCACAGCGCCAAGGGCCTGCAGGCGGATGCGGTGTTCCTGCTCGGTGATTGCCAGCATGTGACCAGCTCACCCTACAAGAACCAGGTCTACCGCATGGCGGGCCTGGGCAAGGACGGGGACAGCGAACCCTACGACACTGCGCAAAAGGACGAAGTGCTGCGCCTGGCCTACGTCGGGATTACCCGGGCCGTGAGCCATTGCTACTGGTATGTGGAAAAAACCGAGGGCCAGGCGGTGAATGTGCCCAAGGCCTCTGAGCGGGTCGACGGCAGGAAAGCGTTTTTCGACGATCAGCGCCACTAGAGAATGGACGCAATCCAACTGTGGGAGGGGGCTTGCTCCCGATAGTGTTGTTTCAGTCACTGTAGGTGGTGACTGGCACTCTGCCATCGGGAGCAAGCCCCCTCCCACAGTTGACCATCTTTCTGTTGGCTGCGGGATCAGGCCCTCAGCGACACCGGCGGCACAAACGACTCCAACTCATCCTCCACCGCCTCGATAATCCGCTCCACGTCGGCAGCATTCATCACGGTGGCGCAGGGGATGCCGGCGATGGCAATCAGCGTCTCGCCGCTGGCCCGGTCGAACAGGCGGGCGACCATACTGCCGGGCGCATCCATGCTGCCCTCGAAGCCCATCGGATGAAAATGCCAGCGCATCAGCTGGCAGGCATTGGGGAATGTCACTTTGTTCATGTTGCCCACCTTGTTCATTGAGCGCTTCCTTTAGCTCGCGGCAGGGGGCCAGGACCGTCACTGGTCGTGGCGTCGTAGGAGCTAAAAATAGCATTCGTTCGCAAGTACAAGGTGACTTTTTCTGCCCCGTTCGGCGGTTGTCAGCCATTCGCTTGATGTGGGTCATCTCTTACCAATGACTGGGCACAATGCCACTAATGCGAAGTTCCAATTGGCCATTGTCGGCACTGGCAAAATTCGGCAATCTCCGAGGTTTACCCGCCTCAGAGCCTTCCATGCCCGACATCGCGCCAGACGATGATTGCCATAACACCCACGCCACGCGTGAGCTGGTGCTGCGCCACCACCTGTGCTGGCGTCATCGCGACCTTGAGGGCGTGATGTCCTACTACCACCCGGACATCCAGTACCACGACTTTTTCCAGAATCGTGTGGTCGGTTACGCCGAACTGCGTGAGTACCTGCAAGCCAGCATGCCCCGCGAAGCCGACGAGGCCATTGAACATACCGACCGCATCCGCGCCGATGGCGACACGGCATTCATCCAGTACCGCATCACCTTGCGCGGCGGTCAGGGGCTGGTGTCATTCCGTACCAGCGAAGCCATCACCGTCCGCGATGGGTTGATCTGGCGCGTCAACGAGTACGCGTCATTGGTGCATGAACAACCCTCCCAGGCCCAGCGCCCCAGCGTCAGCCGCCTGGGCCTGTCCCCCCAGCAATTGGGGCATATGGCCAATGACTTGCAGCAGTACTTCGAGCGCAGGCAGCCTTATCTGGACCCGGAACTGGACCTGCAGCGCGTCGCCAAGGAGTGTGGCTACAGCCGCAATCAGATGTCCTACCTGCTCAACCAGGTGCTGGGGCAAAGTTTCTACCGCTACGTCAACCAGGCTCGGCTCCAGCACCTGCTGGCCGCACTGGATACCGCGCAACCACCGATCAAGGTCGACGACCTGGCCTTCGCCGCCGGTTTCAATTCGTTGTCGGCGTTCTACAGCGCCTTCCGCCAGCATACCGGCCAGTCGCCCAAGGCCTACGTCAAACAAATTTCCCTGCGTGCACGCGCGCAAGACAACGAATAACCCGCAGTTCTAGGATCCCTCCATCGAAACGTGGTTGGGGAACTTGGCATGCCGGCATGGCGCACTATCAGTTTATGGATGGACCAACTGGACGACCCGCTGTCGGCGCGGCCGGCCCTTGAGCATGACCTGGACGTCGATGTAGCCATTATCGGTGCCGGCTACACCGGGCTGTGGACCGCCTACTACCTGAAACGCCAGGCGCCTGAGCTGAAGATCGCGATTATCGAGGCGCAAACCGCTGGCTTCGGCGCCTCGGGCCGCAACGGCGGCTGGCTGATGGGCAATCTGCTGGGCGAAGACCGCCTGCTGGCCGGCCTTGCGCCTGAACAGCGCCGCGCCTCTTTCGACCTGCTGCATGGCATTCCCGACGAAGTGGCCCAGGTGCTGGCCCGTGAAGGCATCGACTGCGATTACCGCAAGGGCGGCGCGCTGTACTGCGCCGCGCGCTATCCCGAACAGGAAGGCAGCCTGCGCGCTTATCTGGACAAACTCTACGCCCAAGGCCTGACCGAAGCCGACTACCGCTGGCTGAGCCCTCGTCAGTTGGCTGAGCAGATCCGCATCGCCAAGCCCTATGGCGGTATCCATGCCCCCCATGTCGCCACGATCAACCCGGCCAAGCTGGTGCGCGGCCTTGCGCGGGTGGTGGAGAACATGGGCGTGACGATTTATGAAAACAGTCCGGTTGCCCATTGGCAGTCCGGCACTGTGCGCACCGCCAAGGCCCGTGTGCGGGCTGCCTGGGTGGTGCCGGCTGTCGAAGGTTATGCGAATACCTTGCCGCCCCTCGGCCGATACCAGTTGCCGGTGCAAAGCCTGATCGTTGCCACCGAACCGCTGCCCGCCGGTACCTGGGATGAAATCGGCCTGAGCCATGGACAGGCCTTTGGCGAAAATAGCCGCCAGGTCACCTATGGCCAGCGTACGGCGGATAACCGCCTGGTGTTCGGCGCCCGCGGCGGTTACCAGTTCGCCGGCAAATTGCGCCACAACTTTGATTTGACTGACAACGAAGTGGCACTGCGGCGTTACCTGTTCGGTGAACTCTTCCCACAGCTGAAAAAGGTGCGGATTACCCATTCCTGGGGTGGCAACCTCGGCATGTCGCGCCGTTTCCGCCCGCACATGCTCTGCGATCACAAGACCGGCATCGCCCTGGCCGGTGGTTACGGCGGGGAGGGCGTCGGCGCCACCAACCTGGGTGGCCGCACCCTGGCCGACCTGATCCTCGGTCGCGACACACCGCTTATCCACCAACCCTGGGTGATCCGTGAGCATGGCCTGCACGCGCTCAAGGCCTGGGAGCCGGAGCCATGCCGCTGGCTTGGCTACAACGCGATCATTCGCAGTTTTGTCCATGAAGACCAGGTGCTGGCCAACCCCAACACCGCGCCTTGGCGCCGCAAGCTGGCGATCGGCATAGCCGGGTTCATGGAAGGTTTCATGCATTGAGCCGTTTCACCTACACGAGAAAACCCCATGAGCATCACTCAATTCAAAGACACGCTGCATGCCCACCTGCCGGACTCATCACCGGTGGCCGTGCCCCTGGGTGAGCCGATCGCCGTAGCCTCGACCTTGAGCGTTGAACGCAGCGACGGCGTCGAGACCGGTATCTGGGAATGCACCCCGGGCCGCTGGCGTCGGCAGATCAAATCCCAGGAGTTCTGCCACTTTATCCAGGGGCGCTGCACCTTCACCCCTGACAGCGGTGAAATCGTTCACATACAAGCCGGTGACGCACTGATGTTGCCGGCCAACAGCACCGGTATCTGGGACATCCAGGCAACCGTGCGCAAAACCTACGTACTGATTTTGTAACGCTTTGATCCTTGATCGCCTGCCATAAAAACAGCCCTAAAATCGCCAGGAAATCGAACCATGAAAGCCATTGCCCTGTTGCCCTTGATGTGGGTGGCCGCTATCAGCCAGGCCGCCGAGACGGTGAAGATCTATAACTGGTCCAGCTATATCGCGCCGGACACCACGAAGAATTTCCAGAAACAAACCGGCATCGGTTTCAGCTATGACGTGTATGACAGCAACGAAACCCTCGACGGCAAGCTGATGACGGGTAACTCCGGCTACGACGTGGTGTTCCCGTCCAACCACTTCATGGCGCGGCAGATCCAGGGCGGCGCCCTGAAGAAGCTCGATAAGAGCCAATTGCCCAACTGGAAAAACCTCAACCCCGTACTGCTCAAGGCCCTGGAAAACAACGACCCGGGTAATGCCCATGGCTTCCCGTACCTGTGGGGCAGTACCGGCATCGGTTACAACATCGACAAGGTCAAGGCGGTGCTGGGGGATAACGCACCGGTGGACTCCTGGGACCTGATCTTCAAGCCCGAGTACATGGAGAAGCTCAGCAAGTGCGGGGTGGCGATTCTCGATAACGGCCCGGAATTGCTGCCTATCGCCCTTAACTACCTGGGGCTGCCGCCCCACAGTAAAAAATCCGAGGACTACAAAAAGGCCGAGGCGCTGTTGATGAAAGTGCGGCCGTATGTGGCGTACTTCCACTCCTCGAAATACACCGGCGACCTGGCCAATGGCGACATCTGCGTGGCGGTCGGTTTCTCCGGCGACGTACTGCAAGCCGAAAGCCGCGCCAAGGAGGCCAAGAATGGGGTGAAGATCGGCTATGAGATTCCCAAGGAAGGCGCCGCAATCTGGTTCGACATGGTCGCCATGCCCGCCGATGCCCCCGATGAAAAGGCCGGCTACGCGTTCATGAACTACCTGCTGGAGCCCCAGGTGATGGCGGACATCACCAACTCCGTGCACTACGCCAACGGCAACCGTGCAGCGGATAGCCTGGTAGACCCTGAGATCAAGGCGGACACCAAGATCTACCCCAGCGACGAAATGATGGGCAAGTTATTCGCACTGGAAGCGATGCCGCTGAACATCGACCGGATTCGCACGCGGGTGTGGAACACCATTCGTATGGGCCGCTGAAGAAGTCTGATGTGGGGGGAGGGCAAGCCCCCCCATTAATCTGAGTCTTGCATAAACAACTTCAGGCGACCGCATTCTTGTGGTGAGCGGGCTTGTCCCGCGCTGGGGTGCGAAGCGGCCCCAAAACCAGACGCAAAGGAGTGCCTGATACACCGCATTCGTCTTCATCAGGGGCGCTTCGCACCCCAACGCGGGAAAAGCCCGCTCACCACAGAGGTCCTAGTTTGCTGGGCGACAGCGCTAGGTCGAAGAGGTTGTGGGACCTCCCACACTTGGTTTGAGTACACCCTGGGCTTCACGGGTTTTCCAGGTCATGCCCCAACGACTGGATAAACAACGAAAACAGTTCCGGCTGTGACGAGATGTCCAGCTTCGCGTACAGATGCCGGCGGTGCACCTTCACCGTGTCCGGCGAGATATGCAGGCGTTCGGCCATGGCCTTGGAGGAGAACCCGCGCAGCACCAGGCGGGCGATTTCCAGTTCGCGCTCCGAGAGCACGCCGCAACCAAATTGGCTCAGCGCATCCCGGATCTGACTGTCCATGGCCGGCGCGCGCCGGGTGCTTTGTTGCCAGTGCTGCTGCATCAACGGCAGCACCCAGGCCGACAGGGTGGTCATCAGCCCGGTTTCTTCAACGCTGAATCGCCGCTGCATGCCCAGTGACAGCGACAGCGTCCCCGCGCCCGGCAATTGCAGGATCAACTGCACCTCGTCTTCCAGCACATTGTCGTGAAAGTAACTGAGGAAATATTCGCTCTGGCGAAAATGGTCCGGCGCCACTTCCTCAAGGCGATACACACCGCTGGCATAACCCTCGCGACAGGCCTGGAAGAACGGATCGAGCAAATACAGGCCATTGAGGTACACCAGCATCGACGCCGGCTTGCTGCTCGGCTGGGCGTCGTATTCTTCCAGGGCCTGGGGCGGGCCCTCCACGGGGTAGAAGATCGCCAGCGCGTTATCGAAGGGCACGCACTGGTGCAACAACAGCACCAGTTGTTTCCAGAAACGCTCGGTGCCGATATGCGCAACGGTGCGGCCCAGGCCGGCGTGCATGCCGACTTCACGAAACAGGCTCATGTAGCAGGCTCCCGCCAGCAAAAGATCGTCCCAAGGGTTCGGCTTTTGCCGGGTGCCGTCAAGGGGAGTACGCCAATAGGGGAATTGGCTGGCACTAGCCCAACCGTTAACGTCGGCAGCATTCAGCGGGAAACATATCCCGCCACGTTCAGACCTTTCGTTTCTGCCTCACACCAAGAACAACGACAGAGGATAACGATATGAGCACTTCCCCCACGCCCAATGGCGTGCTGAAACCCACCCTGAGCGTCTTCGATGTGGTGGCCATTACCGTTTCAGCGGTGACCCCCGCCAGTTCCGTTTTCGTGATCGCGCCCTTTGCCATCCAGCAGGCCGGCAGCGGCGTGTTCCTGGCGTTCGTGATGGCAGGGCTGCTCGCGCTGATGTTCGCGTTTTGCTACGCCGAACTGGGCCGCGCCCATAACAGCGCCGGTGGCGAGTATGTGTATGCCAAGCGCGTGTTCGGTGGCATGGCCGGCTATGCGACGTTCCTGACCGTATTGGTGATGCTGTTGTTTATTCCGCCGGTATTGGCCACCGGTGCCGCCACCTATCTCAACAATGCCCTGGGTACCACCTTCGACGCGCAAACCGTGGCCCTGGTGATCGTGGTGTGCAGCTACGCCCTGGGCATCCTCAATATCAAGCTCAACGCGTGGATCACCGGGACCTGCCTGCTGCTGGAAGTCGCGGCGTTGCTGGTGATCGTGTGCATCGGCTTCGGTAACCCGGTGCAGCCCGCCAGCGTGCTGTTTCAACCCCAGATCGTCGAAAACGGTGTATTGCATCTGGCGCCTTGGGCCCTGGTGATTGGCGCGGTGGGCATTGGCCTGTTTTCCTACAACGGTTACGGCCCCGCTGTGTTGCTGGCCGAAGACATGAAATGCGGGGGCAAGGGCGTACACAAGGCGGTGCTGTGGTCCCTGGGCCTGGTGGTGGTGATCGAACTGGTGCCGATCACGGCGCTGTTGATCGGCGCGCCGTCGCTGAGTGCGATGATCAGCAGCCCGGACCCCATCGGCTACCTGCTCACCAGTCATGGCAACGAAACCCTGTCGCGCCTGGTCAGTGCGGGCATCTTCCTGTCGGTGTTCAACGCCATCGTCGCCATCGTTATCCAGATTGGCCGCGTGGTGTTCAGCAGCGGGCGCGATGCATTGTGGACGCCTACCATCAACAAGCTGTTCACCCGCATTCATCCGCGCTGGGATTCGCCCTGGCTGGCCACGCTGTTCCTGGCGATCCCGTCGGCGTTGCTGAGCTTCAGCTCCAACCTGGCCGACCTCACCTCGTTCAGCGTATTGCTGATCATATTGGTGTACCTGGTGGTGGCGTTGAGCGCGCTGATGAGCCGCGTGCTGCTGCGCGACCGCGAGCATCCCTATCGCATGCCGCTGTGGCCGTTGCCGGCGCTGCTGGCTGTGCTGGGCGCGGGTTACTTGCTGGTGACCTTGATCTACGCGGCGTCAGTACGCGACATCATGATCATCATCGGCTTGCTGGCCCTGTCGGTGATTCTGTATTGCATCAGCGGCCGGTCGAGTCCGGCCTTTCAAAAATTGTAAGGAGTGGTTATGCGTGCACGTCAATTGGGCATCACGTTGGGGCTGGGCACACCCGGTGAGTTGAATGCCATCACCGACGTTCCCGGGGTTCGGGTCGGTCACAGTACGCTCAAGACCCGTGTCGACGGTAAACAGGTGCGCACTGGCGTCAGCGTGGTCCAGCCCCGGGCCGGGGAAGCGCGGTTGCAGCCGTGCTTTGCCGGGTATCACGTGCTGAACGGTAATGGCGACGCCACCGGCCTGGAATGGATCAGCGAAGCAGGCCTGTTGACCACGCCGCTGGCCATCACCAACACCCACAGCATCGGCATCGTGCGCGACACCTTGATTGCCCTGGAGCGCGAGCGCCTGGCGGACCCGGCGGTTTACTGGTGCATGCCGGTGGTGATGGAAACCTACGACGGCCTGCTCAACGATATCTGGGGCCAGCATGTCACCCCCGAGCATGTGCGCCAGGCGCTGGAGAGCGCCGAACGCGGCCCCGTGCAAGAAGGCGCCGTGGGCGGTGGGACGGGGATGATCTGCCATGAATTCAAGGGCGGTATCGGCAGCGCTTCGCGGCGCTTGCCGGCAGAGCAGGGCGGCTGGACCGTCGGCGTGCTGGTGCAGGCCAACCATGGCAAGCGCCAGGAGCTGCGGGTCGACGGTTATCCGGTGGGCCGCCGTTTGATGGGCATCCCGTCACCCTTCGCCGAACGAGGCACGCCGGGCATGGGCTCGATCGTGGTGATCATCGCCACGGATGCGCCCCTGCTGCCGCACCAATGCCAGCGCCTGGCACAACGCGCGTCTATCGGCATCGCGCGCACCGGCGGCGGCACCGAGGATTCCAGCGGCGACCTGTTCCTGGCCTTCGCCACCGGCAACCAGGAGCTGCCGCCAGCAGACTACGCGCGCAAGGGCCTGCCGTTGAGCAGCACCTTGCAGATGGTGAATAACGATCATATTTCCCCGCTGTTCAGCGCTGCGGCGGAAGCGGTAGAAGAAGCGATCATCAACGCGATCCTGGCGGGCGAAGACATGGTGACCGACGACGGCGTACAGGTGCCGGGTTTGAAAGGCGAGACCTTGTTACAGGCATTGCACGACACGGGTTGGCGCGTGTCCCGGTAATAGGGGACAACGCCGATATATACATATAAATAGTGGCTGTTTAATGTTGCCAATGACACCGTGACAATATTGTGGATCCAATTATCAAGTGTGCCGCTCAACTTGGGCGGCATTAATGCTATTTAATATTTAAATAAGTGCTCAGTGTGTTTTGTCAGACAAAAGCAACGCCACCCAATAAATACGGAGCCAAACTTGTTGGCGCTATTGTGGGTCCGCTTTTCAGGCTGGAAAAGATGTAGACGAAAGATTTCAAGTTGTGTCAGTTTCGTGACGCCTTCAAAAGAGGCGAGTGATAGGACGATCTCGCCCGCGAGATTCCTATCGATCAAAGACTGATGAACTTGCAAACAAGGAAGTACGTTTATGTCAAAAGTTAAAGACAAGGCTATCGTGTCGGCGGCGCAAGCCAGCACCGCTTACTCGCAAATCGATAGCTTCAGCCATCTGTATGACCGTGGCGGCAATCTCACGATCAATGGCAAACCCTCCTATTCCGTTGATCAGGCAGCCACCCAGCTGCTGCGTGACGGCGCCGCGTACCGGGACTTTGACGGCAACGGCAAGATCGACCTGACCTACACCTTCCTGACCTCGGCGTCCTCGAGCACCATGAACAAACATGGCATCTCGGGCTTCAGCCAGTTCAACGCCCAGCAGAAAGCACAGGCCGCCCTGGCCATGCAATCCTGGTCGGACGTGGCCAACGTCACCTTCACCGAGAAAGCCAGCGGCGGTGACGGCCACATGACATTCGGCAACTACAGCAGCGGCCAGGACGGCGCGGCAGCCTTCGCCTACCTGCCCGGCACCGGTGCAGGCTACGACGGCACCTCGTGGTACCTGACCAACAACAGCTACACGCCGAACAAGACCCCGGACCTGAACAACTACGGCCGGCAGACCCTGACCCACGAAATCGGGCACACCCTGGGCCTGGCTCACCCTGGCGACTACAACGCCGGCGAAGGCGCCCCGACCTACAACGACGCGACCTATGGACAGGACACGCGCGGCTACAGCCTCATGAGTTACTGGAGCGAGAGCAACACCAACCAGAACTTCAGTAAAGGCGGGGTCGAAGCCTACGCCTCCGGCCCGCTGATCGACGACATCGCCGCGATCCAGAAGCTCTACGGTGCCAACTACAACACCCGCGCCGGCGACACCACCTACGGGTTCAACTCCAACACCGGGCGCGATTTCCTCAGCGCCACGTCCAATGCCGACAAGCTGGTGTTCTCGGTCTGGGACGGTGGCGGCAATGACACCCTGGACTTCTCCGGCTTTACCCAGAACCAGAAGATCAACCTCAATGAGGCCTCGTTCTCCGACGTTGGCGGCCTGGTGGGTAACGTTTCCATCGCCAAGGGCGTGACCGTCGAGAACGCCTTCGGCGGTGCGGGCAACGACCTGATCATCGGCAACAACGCGGCCAACGTGATCAAGGGTGGCGCCGGCAACGACCTCATCTACGGCGCTGGCGGCGCGGATCAACTGTGGGGCGGCGCGGGCAACGACACGTTTGTGTTCGGCGCCAGTTCCGACTCCAAGCCAGGGGCGGCGGACAAGATCTTTGACTTCACCTCGGGCTCCGACAAGATCGACCTCAGCGGCATCACCAAAGGGGCCGGCCTGACCTTCGTCAATGCCTTTACCGGGCATGCCGGCGATGCAGTATTGACCTACGCGGCAGGCACCAACCTGGGCACCCTGGCGGTCGACTTCTCCGGGCACGGCGTGGCGGATTTCCTCGTCACCACCGTCGGCCAGGCAGCGGTCAGCGACATCGTGGCATGATGCACGGGCGCGGCGCGCAAGCGCCGCGCCTCCAGGCTGGAGCGTACAGATGCAGCGTTTTTACAATGTGATCGCCTGCGTGTTGCAGGTGATGTTCGTGTCGGCAGGAGCCCACGCAATGGCGAGCAGTCTTGTTTTACCCACCAGCGCCCAACTGGCCGGGCATTGGCAGTTGCACCAGCAGGATCAGGTGTGTGCACTGGACCTGCTCGAGCAGGCCAATGCTTTGGGCGGCGATGTGGCCTGTGTGGCGCAGTGGCTGGGGGACAAGCCCCTGACCTGGTCGCCCACACCCGACGGTATCTGGCTGTTCAATGCCGAAGGCAGCGGGATCACCCATCTGAATCGTCAGAAAGACGGTGAGTACCAGGCACGGACGAAGTCCGGCACCGTGGTTGAATTAAAACGAGTGCCTTAGTTGTTGTTATAAGCCTATAACTCGATTTCATTAGTTGAGCGGCCTCTATCGCGGAGGACGGCAAACTTATGCGCGTAATTTGATTCAAGGAAGATCAGAACCTATGGCCAGGCCCCATGCGGTTGCGCCTTTATTCAAGGCGCTGGGTGAATACAAGAGCATCTTGATCAGCGTCGGTTGTTTTACCGCGTTGATTAACCTGTTGATGCTGGTGCCATCGATCTACATGCTGCAAGTGTATGACCGTGTGCTCTCCTCGCAGAATGAAACCACCCTGGTGATGTTGACCCTGATGGTGGTGGGCTTCTTTGCCTTTATTGGCCTGCTCGAAGTCATCCGCAGTTTTATCGTGATCCGCATCGGCAGTCAGTTGGAGCGGCGTTTCAACTTGCGCGTGTACAAGGCCGCGTTCGAGCGCAACCTGCAACGCGGCCAGGGGCATGCCGGGCAATCCCTGGGTGACTTGACCCATATCCGCCAATTCATCACCGGGCCGGCGCTGTTCGCGTTCTTCGATGCGCCGTGGTTTCCCATCTACCTGTTGGTGATTTTCCTCTTCAACGTGTGGCTCGGGGTGTTGGCCACCGCCGGCGCAGTGCTGTTGATCGGCCTTGCGTGCCTCAACGAATACCTGACCAAGAAACCCTTGGGCGAGGCCAGTGGCTTCTCCCAGCAGTCGACGCAGCTGGCCACCAGCCATTTGCACAACGCCGAAACCATCCAGGCCATGGGCATGCTCGGCGCGTTGCGCCACCGCTGGTTTGCTGTGCATTCGCAGTTCCTGGGTTTGCAGAACAGAGCCAGTGATACCGGGTCGGTGATCACCGCGTTGAGCAAATCCCTGCGCCTGTGCCTGCAATCCCTGGTGCTGGGCCTGGGCGCGCTGCTGGTGATCAAGGGCGACATGACCGCCGGGATGATGATCGCGGGCTCGATCCTGATGGGCCGTGTACTCAGCCCCATCGACCAGCTGATTGCGGTCTGGAAGCAATGGAGTTCGGCCAAGCTGGCCTATCAGCGGCTGGACGAACTGCTGCGCGAGTTCCCGCCGGAAGTGGAGCAGATGAAATTGCCCGCACCCAAGGGCCAGGTCAGCTTCGAACAGGTCAGCGCGGGGCCGCCCGGGCGGCGCATGCCCACCTTGCATCAGGTCAGCTTCACCCTTGGCGCCGGCGAAGTGCTCGGCGTGCTTGGTGCCTCCGGCTCCGGCAAATCTACCCTGGCCCGCGTGCTGGTGGGCGTGTGGCCGACCCTGGCCGGCACCGTGCGCCTGGACGGTGCGGATATTCACCGCTGGGACCGCGACGACCTCGGCCCGCACATCGGCTACCTGCCCCAGGACATCGAACTGTTCAGCGGCAGCATCGCCGACAACATCGCACGTTTTCGCGAGGCCGACCCCGAGCTGGTAGTGAAAGCTGCGCAGCAAGCCGGCGTGCATGAATTGATCCTGCGCCTGCCCCACGGTTATGACACGGTCCTCGGCGATAACGGCGGTGGCCTGTCCGGCGGCCAGAAACAACGTGTAGCCCTGGCACGTGCGCTGTACGGCGGGCCGCGCTTGATCGTCCTGGATGAGCCCAATTCCAACCTCGACACCGTCGGCGAAGCCGCGCTGGCCAGCGCCATTGTGCAGATGAAGGCCCAGGGCAGCAGCGTGGTGCTGGTGACCCATCGTTCTTCGGCCTTGGCCCAGGCCGATAAATTGCTGGTGCTCAACGAAGGGCGTTTGCAGGCGTTCGGGCCGAGCCAGGACGTGCTGCGGGCGTTATCGGGCCAGCAGGAAGCACCGAAGGAAAAAACCGGTGTGAGTTTCAGCCGTCAGTATCAAGCCGGAAGGAATCCAGGCGCATGAGCAGTATCACTGTTGAACCACGTTTCAAAGAGCGCGACCCCCGGTTCTTTGCGCGCATGGGCTGGCTGCTGACCCTGGTCGGTGCCGGTGGCTTTTTCCTCTGGGCCAGCCTCGCGCCCCTGGACCAGGGCATCCCGGTGCAGGGCACGGTGGTGGTGTCGGGCAAACGCAAGGCGGTGCAAACCTTCAGCCCCGGCGTGGTCAGTCGGATCCTGGTCAAGGAGGGTGAACTGGTGAAGCAAGGCCAGCCGCTGTTCCGTCTGGACCAGACCCAGCACCAGGCCGACGTGCAGTCCCTGCAGGCCCAGTACCGCATGGCCTGGGCCAGCGTCGCGCGGTGGCAGAGTGAGCGCGACAACCAATCCGCTATCACCTTTCCCGCCGAGCTGAGCAGCAACCCCGACCCGGCACTGGCGTTGGTCCTGGAAGGCCAGCGCCAATTGTTCAGCAGCCGTCGCGAAGCCTTTGCCCGTGAACAGGCGGGCATCCGCGCGAATATCGAGGGCGCCACCGCGCAGCTCAACGGCATGCGCCGTGCCCGCAGCGACCTGACCGCCCAGGCCCAGTCCCTGCGCGACCAACTGAGCAACCTGCAACCCCTGGCCGACAACGGCTATATCCCGCGCAACCGGCTGATGGAGTACCAACGCCAGCTGTCCCAGGTGCAACAGGACCTGGCGCAGAACACCGGAGAGAGCGGCCGGGTGGAGCAGGGCATCCTTGAATCGCGCCTGAAATTGCAGCAGCACAGCGAGGAGTACCAGAAGGACGTGCGCAGCCAGTTGGCCGACGCGCAATTGCGCAGCCTGACCCTTGAGCAGCAACTCACCTCGGCCGGCTTCGATCTGCAACACAGCGAGATCAACGCACCGGCCGACGGCATTGCGGTCAACCTCAGCGTGCACACCGAAGGCGCCGTGGTGCGTGCCGGTGAAACCCTGTTGGAAATCGTGCCCCAGGGCACGCGCCTGGAAGTGGAAGGGCATTTGCCGGTGCATCTGGTAGACAAGGTCGGCACGCACCTGCCGGTGGATATCCTGTTCACCGCCTTCAACCAGAGCCGCACCCCACGCGTGCCGGGGGAGGTCAGTCTGATTTCCGCCGACCAGATGCTCGATGAAAAAACCGGCGCGCCGTATTACGTGCTGCGCACCACCGTCAGCGAGGCGGCACTGGAGACGCTCCACGGCCTGGTGATCAAGCCGGGCATGCCCGCCGAGATGTTTGTGCGCACCGGCGAGCGCTCGTTGCTCAATTATCTGTTCAAGCCGCTGCTCGACCGCGCCGGCTCCGCGTTGACCGAGGAATGAACATGAAAGCTGTGTTCATCGCCTTGCTGCTCACCTGCTTCAATGCCCAGGCCGCCATGGGCCCGTTCGATGTGTACGAGCAGGCCTTGCGTAACGATCCGGTGTTTCTCGGTGCGATCAAGGAGCGCGACGCCGGCCTGGAAAACCGCACCATCGGCCGCGCCGGCTTGCTGCCCAAGCTGTCGTACAACTACAACAAGGGCCGCAACAACTCCCAGGCCACCTTGCCCGACGGCCGCGGTGGCAATTACCACGACGACCGCAACTACAACAGCTACGGCTCGACCTTCAGCCTGCAACAGCCGTTGTTCGACTATGAGGCGTACGCCAACTACCGCAAGGGCGTGGCCCAGGCGCTGTTCGCCGATGAAAGCTTTCGCGACAAGAGCCAGGCGCTGCTGGTGCGGGTGCTGAGCTATTACACCCAGGCGCTGTTTGCCCAGGACCAGATCGACATCGCACGGGCCAAGAAGAAGGCCTTCGAGCAGCAGTTCCAGCAGAACCGGCACCTGTTCCAGCAGGGCGAGGGCACCCGCACCGATATCCTCGAAGCCGAGTCGCGCTATGAGCTGGCCACCGCCGAAGAGATCCAGGCGCTGGATGAGCAGGATGCCTCGCTTAGAGAACTGGGCGCGCTGATCGGTGTGCAAAGCGTCAACATCCACGATCTCGCCCCGTTGAACGAAGGCTTCGCCGCGTTCACCCTGACCCCGGCGAACTACGACACCTGGCATGAACTGGCGATCAGCAACAACCCCACGCTGGCGTCCCAGCGCCAGGCCCTGGAAGTCGCGCGTTATGAAGTGGAGCGCAACCGCGCCGGGCACCTGCCCAAGGTCACTGCGTATGCCAGTTCGCGCCAGCAGGAGTCCGACAGCGGCAACACCTACAACCAGCGCTACGACACCAACACCATCGGCGTCGAAGTGAGCCTGCCGTTGTATGCCGGTGGTGGCATCTCCGCGTCCACTCGCCAGGCCAGCCGCGCCATGGAACAGGCCGAGTATGAGCTGGAAGGCAAGACTCGCGAGACCTTGATCGAGCTGCGTCGGCAGTTCAGCGCGTGTCTGTCCGGCGTGAGCAAACTGCGCGCGTATCAAAAGGCCCTGGCCTCGGCGCAAGCGCTGGTGGTGTCGACCAAACAGAGCATCCTCGGTGGCGAGCGGGTCAACCTCGATGCGCTGAACGCCGAGCAACAGCTCTACACCACGCGGCGCGACCTGGCCCAGGCGCGTTACGACTACCTGATGGCCTGGACCAAACTGCACTACTACGCCGGCAACCTGCGCGACACCGACCTGGCCAAGGTGGATGAGGCGTTCGGGCCGGCACCGCATTAATTGACTTTCTCGACAATTCCAACAACAGAGAGGCAATACCATGGGTGTGTTCGACTATAAAAACCTCGGAGCCGAGGGCTCCAAAGCATTGTTCGCCGATGCCATGGCGATCACGCTGTATACCTACCACAACCTGGATAACGGCTTTGCCGTGGGCTACCAGCACAACGGCCTGGGGCTCGGTTTGCCCGCCACGTTGGTGGGCGCACTGTTGGGCAGCACGGATTCCCAGGGCGTGATTCCCGGCATTCCCTGGAACCCGGATTCGGAAAAAGCCGCCCTGGAAGCCGTGCAACAAGCCGGTTGGACGCCCATCAGCGCCAGCACCCTGGGCTATACCGGCAAGGTCGACGCACGCGGCACATTCTTCGGCGAAAAGGCCGGCTACACCACGGCCCAGGTCGAGGTGCTGGGTAAGTACGATGACGCCGGCAAGTTGCTGGAAATCGGTATCGGTTTTCGCGGTACGTCGGGCCCTCGGGAAACGCTGGTCAGCGACTCCATTGGCGATCTGGTCAGCGATCTGCTCGCAGCCTTGGGCCCCAAGGATTACGCCAAGAACTATGCCGGTGAAGCCTTTGGCGGCCTGCTCAAGAACGTCGCCGACTACGCCAGTGCCCACGGCCTCAGCGGCCACGACGTAGTGGTCAGCGGCCATAGCCTGGGCGGCCTGGCGGTCAACAGCATGGCCGACTTGAGCAGCAGCAAATGGGCAGGTTTCTACCAGGACGCCAACTACCTGGCCTACGCCTCGCCGACCCAGAGCGCCGGCGACAAGGTGCTTAATATCGGCTACGAAAACGACCCGGTATTCCGGGCGCTGGACGGCTCATCCTTCAATTGGTCATCGTTGGGCGTGCATGACAAACCCCATGAATCGACCACCGACAATATCGTCAGCTTCAACGACCACTACGCCTCGACGCTGTGGAATGTGCTGCCGTTTTCCATCACCAACCTGCCGACCTGGATCTCCCATTTGCCTACGGGGTATGGCGATGGGATGACGCGCATCCTCGAGTCCGGGTTCTATGAGCAGATGAGCCGCGACTCGACGATTATCGTCGCCAACCTGTCCGACCCGGCACGCGCCACCACCTGGGTGCAGGACCTCAACCGCAACGCCGAACCGCACAAGGGCGATACCTACATCATTGGCAGCGACGGCAATGACCTGATCCAGGGCGGCAAGGGCGCGGACTTTATCGAGGGCGGCAAGGGCAATGACACGATCCGCGACAGCAGCGGGCATAACACCTTTTTGTTCAGCGGGCCGTTTGGCCAGGACCGGATTATCGGCTATCAAGTGACGGACAAGCTGGTGTTCAGGGACGTTGAGGGGAGTGTGGATTACCGTGATCACGCCAAGGTCGTGGGCGGGGATACGGTGATCAGTTTTGGCGCGGACTCGGTGACGTTGGTGGGGGTGGTTGGCTTGTCGGGGGAGGGGATTGTGATCGGTTAAAACGGTGGGAGGGGGCCAAGCCCTCTCCCACATTTGATCAGTGCGGGCCGCTGGAAATCAGTCCTCCTTGCGCACCGTCGCCACATCGTCGGCTTTGACGCGGATGCGCTTGCCGGCGATATCGGTGAACTCATAAAACCCGTCGGCCGTCTTGGTTTTTGGAGAGTCTTTGGTCAAATACTGCGTGCCATTTTGCAGCGTCACTACGGTTTGCGTCGCGCAACCGGCCAATACCAGAAAAGTGAGTGCAACCAGTGGCAGCCCCAAATTCTTCATGTTCATAACCCTTACCGTTAACCCTGAAAAGTCCCGCGCCAAGGCTGCGGGCCATAAATTTTACGCCATCGACTCCCCCATCTGATCACTTTTATACAAAAAGTTGCGTGCGCCATTTATCTATTACCGATTGCAACACAGTATGGGGAACGGCACTCTGTATGCATAACCAGTATTTGACCCGCGCCCGCCATGCCCAATCCCCTCGACGATCCGCTCTATTACCTGCATAACTTCCGCCAGGTCCTGCATTGGCTGGGGCAACGCTATGCCGATCTGCTCGACCCTGACGAACAGCATTTCATTCAGCAATTCGACAGGTTGCCGCAAGCGTCCCAGGCGCTGTTGGTGCGCATGGTGATGCGCAAGGGCGTGCATTTTCGCGCGGGCAAGCTGCACTACGTGGAGATCGGTTGCCCCCATGCCGCTGCCGCGCCTTTGCGGGAATTGGGATGGGTGGACGACAACCATCTTCTGGCATTTGAAGCATTATTCGCCTTGCTGCAAAAAGGCGAGATCCTCAGCACCTTCGCCCCCTGGATCGACCAGCCCAAGGGCAAGAAGGCCGATTGGCTGCAAGGGTTGGCGGCGCAGTTCACCGACACGCGCCGTTTCGCCGACTGGTGCCCGGACCTCGCTGACACGCTGTACAGCCTCACCGTGATGGAGTTATGCGACCGCCTGCGGCTGATGTTCTTCGGCAACCTGCACCAGGATTGGTCCGAGTTCGTGCTCGCGGACCTGGGCATCTACACCTATGAAAAAGTCGAGTTCTGCGCCGAATCGCGGGGGTTGCGCAGCCGCGCCGACGTGCACGGTTTTCTGTTCCTGCACCAATGCCAGCAGGCGTTTGAACGCGGTGAGGCGCTGGCGCAGGTGCTGGCTGAAGTGGCCACGCTGAACACCGACAACCCCTGGCTGGAAAAGCGCCGGGCCAAGCTGTTGTTCCAGCTCGGTCAGTATTGCGAGCGCAGTGCCGAGTTGGACCTGGCGCAGCAGGTCTACCGCACCTGCGCTTATCCCGGCGCCCGCGCGCGGCTGATTCGCGTGCTGGAGCGCCAGGAGGATTACGTCCAGGCCATGGCCCTGGCAAGCATCGCGCAACAGGCACCGGAAAGTGCCGCCGAACAGCAGCACCTGTTGCGCGTCATGCCCCGCCTGCGCCGCAAGCTGGGCGAACCCCGGCTGCCGACGCTCAAATCCCGTGAAGTCACGCGCCTGGACCTGGAACTTGCGCTGCCGGAGCCGTTGATGTCGGTGGAGTCCTGTGTCCAGGCCCACCTGAGCGCGCCTGATGCACCGGTGCACTACGTCGAGAACGGCCTGATCAATTCGCTGTTCGGCCTGCTGTGCTGGGATGCGATCTTCGCGCCGCTGCCGGGGGCGTTTTTCCACCCGTTCCAGCGCGGGCCGGCGGACCTGCACAGCGAAGACTTCCACCAACGCCGTGCGCCGCTGTTCGCCGCGTGCCTGGAGCAACTGCAGGATGATCGCTACAAGGCCACGATCCGCCAGCGCTACGCGGAAAAATGGGGGATCCAATCACCCTTCGTCTTCTGGAACCTGCTCAGTGAAGAACTGCTGGAACAGGCGTTGCACTGCTTGCCCGCCGAACACCTGCGCTACTGGTTCGAACGGCTGCTGCTGGATATCCGCGCCAACCGCGCCGGCATGCCGGACCTGATCCAGTTCTGGCCGGCGCAAAAGACCTACCGCATGATCGAGGTCAAGGGCCCCGGCGACCGCCTGCAGGACAACCAGCTGCGTTGGCTGGAGTTCTGCGGCGAATACCAGATGCCCGTCACCGTCTGCTACGTACGCTGGGCGGAGCAACCCGCTTGAGCTACAGCGTAGCCGTGCGGGCGCTGTGCGAGTTCACCGCCAAGGTGGGCGACCTGGACCTGCGCTTTACCCCGTCCCCCAGCGCCCAGGAAGGCATTGCCGGCCATCGCACCGTGGCCTCACGACGCAGCGCGCACTACCAGAACGAAGTGGCCCTCGAAGGCGACTACCAGCAACTCAAGGTGCGGGGCAGAGCAGACGGCTATGACCCGGACGCCAACCGCCTGGAAGAGGTGAAGACCTATCGCGGCGACCTGGGTGCCCAGCCCGCCAACCACCGGCAACTGCATTGGGCCCAGGCCAAGGTGTACGGTTGGTTGATGTGCCAGAAGCTTGGCCTCACGGATATCGACGTGGCGCTGGTGTATTTCGATATCGTCGGCGAAGGCGAAACCCTGCTCAATCAACGTTTCCAGGCGGACGAGCTGCAAGCGTTCTTCAACCAGCAATGTGCACTGTTTCTCGGCTGGGCCCGCCAGGAAATGCAGCACCGCGAGGCGCGCGACGCTGCGGCGCAGACCTTGGGTTTCCCCCATGCCGATTTTCGCCCCGGCCAACGGGCGCTGGCCGAGTCGGTGTACAAGGCTGTCAGCACCGGCCGTTGCCTGATGGCCCAGGCCCCCACGGGCATCGGCAAGACCATCGGCACGATCTTCCCGCTGCTCAAGGCCCTGGCGCCCCAGCAACTGGACAAGGTGTTTTTCCTTACCGCCAAGACCCCCGGTCGCAAACTCGCCCTCGATGCAGCCAAGGTGCTGCAGGCCAGCAGCGACCTGCCCCTGCGCGTTCTCGAACTGGTGGCGCGGGACAAGGCCTGCGAGCACCTGGACAAGGCCTGTCACGGCGACGCCTGCCCCTTGGCCAAGGGCTTCTACGACCGTTTGCCCGCCGCGCGCCTTGCCGCGTCCAAGGTCCGCCTGCTCGACCAACACAACCTGCGCGATGTCGCCCTCGATCACGGGGTGTGCCCCTATTACCTGGGCCAGGAAATGGCACGCTGGGCCGACCTGGTGGTTGCCGACTACAACTACTATTTCGACTTCGGTGCCATGCTCTTCGGCCTGGCCCAACTCAACCAATGGCGCGCTGCCGTGCTGGTGGACGAAGCCCACAATCTGGTGGAACGTGCCCGCTCGATGTACAGCGCGAGCCTCGACCAGTACAGCCTGAAGATCCTGCGGGATACCGCGCCCGAGCCGCTGAAGAAACCCCTGCAGCGCCTCAACCGCGAATGGAACGCCCTGCACAAGGACCAGCTCGCGCCGTACCAGGCCTACAGCTTGCGCCCGGACAAACTGCTCCAGGCCCTGAACCTGTGCACCAGCGCCCAGGGCGATTACTTCAACGACCACCCCGACGCCCTCAGCGGTGACCTGCAAGCCTTCTACTTCGAAGCGCTGCAATTTACCAAGGTCGCCGAGCTGTTCAACGAGCACTTCATCTTCGACATCAGCAAGCGCCAGCTCGGCGGCAAACGCAGCAGCTCGACCCTGTGCCTGCGCAACGTGGTACCCGCCGAATTCATCCGGCCGCGCTTGACGGCGGCCCGCAGCAGCGTGTTGTTTTCCGCCACCTTGAGCCCTCGCCACTATTACGCAGACCTGCTGGGGTTGCCCGCGGACACGGCCTGGGTCGATGTGGAATCGCCGTTCAAGGCCGAACAACTGCACGTGCGCATCGTTGGCGACATCTCCACCCGCTTCGTGCATCGCCAAGCCTCGCTGGCGCCGATTGTCGAGCTGATCGCTCGCCAGTTCGCCCGGCAACCGGGCAACTACCTGGCGTTTTTCTCAAGCTTTGATTACCTCCAACAGGTGGCACAACTGCTCGCCGAAACTCACCCGCAAATCGCGCTGTGGCAACAGTCGCGGGGCATGGCCGAGGCCGAACGCCAAGGCTTTCTCGATCAATTCACCGAACACAGCCAAGGCGTCGGCTTTGCCGTGCTGGGCGGCGCGTTCGGTGAAGGCATCGACTTGCCGGGCACACGCCTGATCGGCGCATTTATCGCCACCCTGGGATTGCCGCAACTCAACCCGGTCAACGAGCAGATAAAACTGCGCATGGCGGCGATTTTTGGCGCAGGGTACGACTACACCTACCTGTACCCCGGCATCCAAAAGGTCGTGCAGGCGGCGGGGAGGGTGATCCGCAGCCAGCACGACCGGGGCGTGGTGATATTGATGGATGATCGGTTCGGGGAGGCGCGGGTCCGCCAGTTGTTGCCGGGATGGTGGACGGTTTATTGAGCTATTCCTGCCATCAATAATGCTGGTTCTTGCACAACGGATCCCCCAGGCTAGGCAAAACCTCCAGGAAAGGCCCCGCCCATGAGCCAACTGCCCCCGCAAAAGATCCCTGTAAACGGTATTGAGCTATGGGTGCATGTCGCGGGGCCGGAACAGGGCCGCCCCATCTGGCTGCTCCATGGGTTTCCCGAGTGCTGGCACTCCTGGCGTGAACAAATACCCGCGCTGGCCGCCGCAGGCTACCGGGTATTTGCCCCTGAAATGCGCGGCTACGGCCAATCCAGCGCACCCGCCGAGATAGCCGACTACGACGTGATGACCTTGTGCGGCGATATCCAGCAGGCCATGGACCATTTCGGGCACGAGCAGGTCGTGATGGTCGGCCATGACTGGGGCGCCGTGGTGGCCTGGCACCTGGCGTTGATCGAGCCGGAGCGCGTCACTCGGTTGGTCACGATGTCCGTGCCTTTCGCCGGGCGTGCTCGGCGGCCGGTGATCGACATCATGCGCGAGCTGTATGCCGACCGCTTCAATTACATCCTGTATTTCCAGGAGCCGGGAGTGGCCGAGCAGGAGTTGGATGCCGATATCGAACGCACCTTGCGCCTGTTCATGCAGGACCAGGATGTGTTTCTACAGCAGAAACCGGCCACCGCCACGTTGCTTGAGGGCACTTCAACGCCCGGTGCATTGCCGCGCTGGTGTTCACAGGCAGACCTCGACGTGTACGTGCAAACCTTCGCTGAACAGGGCTTTCGCGGCCCGTTGAACTGGTACCGTAATTTCGAACGCAACTGGCAGCGCACAGAGTTCCTCGCCGGCCGCCAGGTGTTGCAACCGACCTTGTTCCTGATTGGCGACCGCGACCCGGTGGGCGTATTCGAGGCCCATACGCTCAAACGCATGCCCGAATGCGTGCCGCAGTTGGAGCTGCACGTGTTGGCCAACTGCGGGCACTGGATCCAGAACGAGCAGGGCGCGCGGGTTAACACGTTGCTGCTCGATTTCCTGGGCCGGCACTGAACCGTCAGACCACTTCCAGGTAGGAACTGTGGATCGCACGCGCCAACTCGCGCACGGTGTCGATGAACTCCGTGAGACGGCTATGCAGGCCGTCTTCGAGAATCTCATCAATCCCGGTATACCTCAGCCGCGCCTCGAACTCCGCCGCCAGGCGCTGTGCCGTGCGCCCGTAACTGCCGGGCAGGTCGGCGAGGATATGGCTCAACTCTTCGATACAGGCATGCAACGAACGCGGCACATCGCTGCGTAGCAACAGCAGTTCGGACACCGACCGCGCGTTCAGCGCATTCGGGTACAACTCGGTATACGCCTCGAACGACGACAACGCACGGAGCAGGGCGCTCCACTGGTAATACCCGCGTGCCGACAGGTCGCTGACTTCTTCCGACTCTTCGCCAAACATCTCATAGCGCGCGTCCAGCAGGCGCAGGGTATTGTCCGCGCGTTCGACAAAGGTGCCCAGGCGAATGAACCGATAGGCGTCGTTGCGCATGATGGTGCCCGAGGTCGCGCCGCGGAACAGGTGCGAACGCTGCTTGACCCAGTCACAGAAGTGGCTGATGCCATGGCGTGCCAGGCCGCCGGCGGCGATGCTGCGCATTTCCAGCCAGGTGGCGTTGAGGTTTTCCCACATGTCGGCAGTAATGCGTCCGCGTACCGCATGGGCGTTGCCACGGGCGGCGCGCAGGCAATTGTAGATGCTGGCGGGGTTTTCTTCGTCGAGGGCGAAGAAGTGCAGCATGCGCTCGGCATCCAGGTTTTGATGGCGCTCCAGGTAACTGTCCAGGGTGCCGCTGCTGAGCAGCGACATCGCCAGTTCGTCCAGGCCATCGCTACGCCCGGCCTGGGGCATCAGCGACAGCGAGTAACTGACTTCGAGCATGCGCGCCAGGTTTTCGGCGCGCTCCAGGTAGCGGGACATCCAATACAGATCTGCGGCGGTTCTACTCAACATACTCAGCCCTCCACCACCCAGGTGTCCTTGGTTCCGCCGCCTTGCGACGAATTGACGATCAACGAGCCTTCACGCAATGCCACCCGCGTCAGGCCACCGGGCACCAGGCGGGTCTCCTTGCCCGAGAGCACAAAGGGCCGCAGGTCGATATGCCGCGGCGCGATGCCGTTTTCGACAAAGGTCGGGCAGGTGGACAGGCTCAGGGTCGGTTGGGCGATATACGCATGGGGGCGGGCCTTGATGCGTTGGCGGAAGTCTTCGATCTCGGCGGCGCTGGAAGCGGGGCCTACCAGCATGCCGTAGCCGCCGGAGCCCTGGGTTTCCTTGACCACCAGGTCGGCGAGGTTGGCCAGTACGTGGGACAGTTCATCCGGCTTGCGGCACTGGAAGGTCGGCACGTTTTGCAGGATCGGCTCTTCATCCAGGTAAAACTTGATCATCGCCGGCACATAGGGATAGATCGATTTGTCGTCCGCCACCCCGGTGCCGATGGCATTGGCCAGCACCACATTGCCGGCGCAGTAGGCCGCGACCAGCCCTGGCACGCCGAGCATCGATTCGGGATTGAACGCCTGCGGGTCGAGGAAGGCGTCGTCGATACGCCGGTAGATCACGTCCACCGCCTTGGGCCCGTCGGTGGTGCGCATGAACACCTTGAGGTCGTGCACGAACAGGTCGGCGCCTTCCACCAGCTCCACGCCCATTTCCCGCGCCAGGAACGCATGTTCGAAGAACGCGCTGTTGAAGCGCCCGGGTGTCAGCACCACCACATTGGGGTTATCCAGGCGGCTGGAGCTTTTCAGGGTCTTGAGCAGCAGGTTGGGGTAGTGGTCCACCGGCGCGATGCGCTGCTTGGCGAACACCTCGGGGAACAGGCGCATCATCATCTTGCGGTCTTCGAGCATGTAGCTCACGCCGCTTGGGGTGCGCAGGTTGTCTTCGAGCACGTAGTAGGTGCCGTCGCCATCGCGTACCAGGTCCACCCCCGAGATGTGGGAATAAATATCGCGGTGCAGATCCAGGCCGACCATGGCCTTCTGGTAACCCTCGTTGCCCAGCACCTGGTCTGCCGGAATGATCCCGGCCTTGATGATGCGCTGGTCGTGGTAGATGTCGGCGAGGAACATGTTCAGCGCATTGACCCGCTGGATACAGCCGCGCTCGATCACGCTCCACTCACTGGCGGGGATGCTGCGGGGGATGATGTCGAAGGGGATCAGGCGCTCGGTGTCCTGCTCGTCGCCATAGAGGGTGAAAGTGATCCCGGCGCGATGGAACAGCAAATCGGCTTCGCGACGGCGCTGGGCCAGCAGTTCCGGCGGCGTGTTGGCCAGCCAGCGGGAGAAGTCCTGATAGTGCGCACGGCACACGCCGTTTGCGTCATTCATTTCATCGAAGAAAGATCGAGCCATTCCAGTACCTTGTCAGTGCCGAGGGTTGCCTTGGGTGGCACTGCCGCTTTAAAAAACGCATTTTTTTATGAGCCCGTGGCTGATGGTGCCACTGGGCCTGGTCCTTACTTTCTTATGGGGTCGGCTCTGGGTCGGGGGGTAACGAATGTTCCTGTATTCGGGCAGATGAATGGATAAAGCAATGCGTGTGCCGGAATGGGCATACAGCACTGGATTTCCCCTGGCGGAGACCGGGCCTGTTGTGGTGAGCGGGCTTGCCCCGCGTTGGAGTGCGAAGCGCTCCCAGGATTTATGGGGGCCGCTGCGCAGCCCAACGCGGGCAAGCCCGCTCGCCACATCAAGCCCCTCACCATAAAGGCGCGGTTTTCGCACCATGGTGGTGCATCAACAAACTTGAACTTCGCCCCAGCCCGATTCTTCTAACAGTTCTCAGCCCAGCACGGAGCACGGATGTGCCCAGAATCATTTCACCCGACACCCCGGAAGCGAACCTGGCCGACCACAGCGAGCACAACGCCAAGATCTTCGGCTCGCCCAAGGACCGCCTGGACTTCTACCGTCGCGAAATCCAATACGAAACCACCATCCTGGCCAACCGCACCGATGCCTACCTGACGGCGCAGTCGTTCCTGGTGATTGCCTTTGTCTCCGGCATGGGCAACCTCAACCCGGAGTGGGGCAAGTTGTTCACCCTGGTGGTGCCGGTGTTCCTGACGCTGCTCGGCATACTCAGTTCCTTGAATGCCTGGCCGGGGATCCGCGCCGCGTATGAAATCATCGATCACTGGCACTACAAGCAAAGCGAACTGCTGCGCAGCGAGCCGGTGATGGGCATGGCCTACGACGAATCGCCGCTGTTTTCCGAAATGGAGTCGTCCCATAAGGGCTATCGCAAGTCGCTGCTGTTCTCCATGCGTGCGCCGTGGCTGTTCATGGTGTTCTGGGTGTTGCTGGGGGCGTACGCGTTTTATATCCAGGTGGATAACCCGGGCTCTTAAGCAATTGGAACTTCAGCGGCCGGCACGGGACCTTACCTTTACGCAGTCTGCGTTTTTCAAACGAGGTGAGCCATGAGCACAGACAAAGACCCCCAGACCAGCAACCGTAACGACCCGGCAATCGACGGCGGCGAACCGGCCCCAGGCACGGCGGCCGATGCACCGAAAGACCCGAAACCCGCCGCCGACCCCAAGGCCAAGGAAAACGACTACAGTCCAGACTTCAAGCCTGAGCGCGAGCCCAAGCCTGAAACCGATGCCGATATCGACACCCAAGGCGGTTAGAGGAGATGGTCATGTCCAAAGAACTGGAAGAAGAACTCAACGATCCGGGCAATGAAGACCCGGGTTCCCTGATGGATGATGCAGAAGTACCGCTCAATGATCTGGATGACGCGGCGGATGTGGGCAATACCGAGCGTCAGGACTGAGCTTTCGCCTGGGCACGTCGTTCATACCACGCGAGCATCGGCTGGGTACTCAAGCCATGAACGACGATGCTCAAGGCGATCACTGACAACGTCAGGTTCACCGCCACCGCGCTGCTGGTGCCGACAAGGCCATGGTTGAGCGCGTAGAACAGGTAGTAGATGCTGCCGATTCCGCGAATCCCGAACCAGCCCATCAGTCCGCGCTGCTGGCGATCGACCAGGCGACCCCAGGGCATTGCAAACACACTGACCGGTCGAATCACGCAGAACAGCAACGCCGCCAACGGCAATGCCCGCCAATCCCAATGACTGGCCAGCACGATGCCGAGTACCGTGACCAGGAACACTTCCATCGAGCGCTCCACCAGGCTGCCGAACGAGAGCATGTCGCCCATCATTACGCCGGCGGCGATCTGGGTCTCGGCCAGCTCGCTCACATCCCCTTGCAGGGCGTGCTCCGGTTCCACCTCAAGATGACCCACCACCGGCAGCGCCAAATGCTCCGATGGCGTGTGCGAGTTGCCGGTTGACCTGAACTCTGCCTGACGCAGCCCGAGCCCGGCGGCGAATACCGACAGAAAGCCGTAACCCCCCACCGCTTCGGCCACCACGTAGGCCAGGGCGATCAGGGCGAGGGTCAGGTAGTCATTGGGAGAGAGCGTACTATCACTGTTGTTGACGCGTAGCCACAGGGTCGTGCGGCCAATGCCCCGGCCCATCCAGTAACCGATCAACAGCCCTGCCGGCACCGCCCACAGCAGGTTCTTCAACGCCCAACCGCCTAGCCAGTCACCGTCAAAGCCGCCGTGCTGCATGAAGACCAAGGCAAAAATCACAAAGGGAAAGGCCGTACCATCGTTCAACCCGGCTTCTCCGGACAAACCGAAGCGCAGCGCATCGTAATCCTGTGCATTATTGACCTGTACCAGGCCCGCCAGCACCGGGTCGGTCGGCGCGAGAATGGCACCCACCAGCAGCGACACTCCCCACGACAGTTCAAACAAATAATGCAGCGCCAGGCAGCTGCCGAGGATGGTCAACAGCATGACCGGCCCGGCCATGCCGAACGCGATGCGCCAGGTGCGATGGCCCAGGGGCAGGCGCAGTTTGAGCCCGCTCACGAATAGTGAAAACAGCACCGCGACTTCAGTGAGGTGCTCCATCCAGCGCGCAGACTGCTTGATGTCCAGGTGCAGCAGGTCCACGCCGAGGGGGCCGATGCCCACGCCCAGCAACAGGCACACCGCCGAGGTGGTCACCGGCATCCAGCGCAGGTAAGAGGAGGTGAGGGCAAGGGTCAGCAGCACGGCACCGAGGACGGCCATCCATAGAATAAAAGTCATCGGGAGGGTATCCAGGGCCGTGGTCTATTCACGTTCGAGGCGTGTCGCCGACTGCAGGTTCAATGTGATTGCGTCGCTTTGAATTCATTGGCGATTGATCAGCAGGCGCTCCAGGTCTTCAGTTGGCAGCGGCCGGCTGAACAGGTAGCCCTGGATCTGATCGCACCCCGCCTCCTTGAGGAATGCTAATTGCGCCTGGGTTTCCACACCTTCGGCCACCACCCGCAGGTTCAGGCTATGGGCCAACTCGATAATGGTGCGGGTGATCGCGGCATCCTGGGGGTTGCTGGTGACCTCGCGAATAAACGCAATGTCGATCTTCAGCGTGTCGATGGGGAAGCGTCGCAGGTAGGCCAGGCTCGAATAGCCGGTACCGAAGTCGTCGATGGAGATCTTCACCCCCATGGCGTGCAGGCGTTGCAGGCTGGCGATGGTGTGCTGGGTATTCTCCATCAGCGAGCCTTCGGTCAGTTCCACTTCCAGCCAATGGGGCTCCACGCCGGTCTCATTGAGAATACGCGCGATATCGGCAATCAGGTCGCCCTCGATCAACTGATGGCCGGAGACGTTCACCGACACTTCAACGGCGCCAATCGCGCTGCGCTGCCACGTCTCAATTTGCTGGCACACGCTGCGGATCACCCAGCGTCCCACCTCCACGATCAAGCCCAGGCTTTCAAGGATAGGCACGAATATCGCTGGCGATACCGCGCCGTAACCCGGGCGCTCCCAACGCAGCAGTGCCTCCAGGGCGCAGATCTGCCCGTCGGCCAGAGCGACTTTTGGCTGGTAGTGCAGGGTGAATTCCTCGCGTTCCACGGCCAGGCGCAGGGCGTTTTCCAGGTCCTGGCGGGCCAGGTCGTGCACGTTCATCCGTGCGCTGTCACCGGCATGGTGTTGCAGTTGCTGCTCAAGCAACTGGCTATGGCGCTTGAGTTGATCTCCGTGGCTTTTGAGCCGCAGCAGGTTGCGCACGCGCAGCCACAGTTCGACTCGCTCCACCGGCTTGCTGATGAACTCCTCGGCACCGGTTTCCAGGCCACTGACCCGTGCACTCGACTCGCTGAGAGCCGACAGCATGATGATCGGAATGCTCGCCGTCGCCGCGTCACCCTTGAGCTGGCTGGCCACTTCGTAGCCGTCCATGCCCGGCATCATGATGTCCAGCAGGATCAGGTCAGGTGGCTGTTTGGCCACCAGTTGCAAGGCTTCCTCGCCGCTGGCCGCCGTCAGGGTCTGGTAGCCCTCGTGTTGCAACAGGGTTTCCAGCAGCTTGCGAACCTGGGGTTCGTCATCAACGATCAACAGCGTTGCGGGTTGGCTGGCCATGGAGAGGACTCATCTGAGGGGGGAGAGGGTGGTGTGTTGCAACAGCGTGTCGATCACCTGGTACAGCTCTTTGTAGCGCAGCGGCTTGCTGATGTAGGCATCGCAACCGGCCAGCCGGGTCTTTTCACGGTCTTCCTTCATGGCCATGGCGGTGAGGGCAATCACCGGGATATGGGCGGTGTGCGGATCCTGTTTGAGCAGCGCGGTAGCGGCCAGGCCGTCCATGCCCGGCAGCTGGATGTCCATCAGGATCAGCGCCGGTTGGGCTTCACGGGCCAGGGTCAGGCCGCTCTCGGCGTCAGCGGCCCACACCACCGTGTGGCCGGCGTTGACCAGCAGCAGTCGGGCCAGGCGCATATTGGCCTCGTTGTCTTCGACGATCAGGATATGGGCCATTGCGCCTCCGTGCCGCGGTGGAGTGGCAGCCACACCACAAAGCGAGCGCCCTGGCCTTCACGGCTGGCCACCGCAACACTGCCACCGTGCAGGTCGACCAGTTGCTTGACCATCGCCAGCCCCAGGCCAGTGCCTTCGAATTTGCGCGCTAGGCTGCTGTCGATCTGGCTGAAGGCTTTGAACAGCTTGCCCATGTCCTCCTCGGCGATACCGATACCGGTGTCGCTGACGCTCAATTCGAGGAACTGCTGGTGGGCGCTGGGTTGAAGGGCAAACCCGTGCATCGGCCAATCGCCGGACACTCGCCCGACCTGTGCGCGGGCCACCTGGCGCACCGCCAGGGTCACGGAACTGCCGTGCGCGCTGAACTTCACCGCATTGGCCAGCAGGTTGTAGATGATCTGCTTGGTCTTGCGCAGGTCCAGCGCCAGTGTGCCGAAGTCGCCCTGGCTTTCGAGCTTCAACTGGATGCGTTGCAGGGCGGCTTTTTCGCGCACGATCAACAGGCTGTTGGACAACAGGCCCGCCAGTTCCACGGCTTCCAGTTCCAGGTCCATCATCCCGGCTTCGACCTTGGACAGGTCGAGAATGTCGTTGATCAACGACAACAGGTGCTGGCCGCTGGTAAAGATGTCGCCAATGTATTCGCGCTGGGTCTCACTCATGTCGCCCACCAACCCGTCCTTCAACGCCTCGGAAAAACCGATCACCGCATTCAGCGGTGTGCGCAATTCGTGGGACATGGTGGCGAGGAATTCGGATTTCATATGGCTGGCATGTTCCAGCTCCAGGTTCTTTTCCTCCAGCGCGCGCTCAAAGCCTTTACGCTCGGCTTCTTCCTGTTTGCGTGCGGTGTTGTCGGTGCCGATCAGCAGGTAACCGATGATGGTGTCATGCCGGTTGCGCAGCGCCGTGACCGAGACCATGGCCGACAGGCGGCTGCCGTCCTTGCGGATATAGGTCAGCTCATAAATATCTTCGATGCCACGGGAGGCCTTGAACACCAACGCTTCGAAGCCCGGCGTGATCGGCGTGTCCAGCTCCAGGCTGAGGGCGGCGGCGCGGGTGATCAGTTCGTCGGGGTCGGAGATATCGGCGGGGGTAATGCGGTTGAGTACATCGTCGGCGGCATAGCCGAGCATGCGTTCGGCGCCGACATTGAAGATCTGGATCACGCCCTTTTCATCGGTGGCAATGCTGGAGAAGTAGGCGCTGTTGAAGATTGCGTCTTGCAAGGCACCGGTTTTCAGCAGGGTTTTCTGGCGTTTGAATTCGACGATTTTTTCAGCCCGTGATTGGGCTTCAGGCGGTGATCCAGTAACCGGTTTGTCCATGGCGGTGTTTTCCAGGCATATCAGGCCCGGCCGTGTCGATGACAGGGCCGCAGAGCATGCTCACAGAAAATCGCGTGGACGCGATGAGGAGGAGATGAGGTCCTCGGACAATAGCAGATACCGCCCGCACTACGGTATGGATACACTCAAACGAGTGTACGCCGGCAAAGGGCGGCGGGCCGCCCTGTTACCGTGCGGCGCGGCTTAGAGCATCACGCTGCTGATGACCTGGGTGCTGTCATCCGGGTCGATGACGCTGTGGAATCCCAAGGCCTGGTTCAACTCGCGCAACGGCGCATTGGTTGCCGCGTCGACCGTATACATGCGTTTGAAGCCATTGGCGCGTGCCGCCGTCATCAGGTGCAGCATCAAAAGGCGCCCCAGGCCCAGGTGTTGCCAGGCATCGGCCACGGTGACCGCGCATTCGCATTCATCCGCGTCGGCTGCGGCATAACGGGCCACGCCGATCTCGATCAGTTGGCCGTTGTCGTGCACCAGGGCGATAAAGGCCATGCGTTGCTGGTTATCGACATTCATCAATTGGTCCATCAGGGGCTTGCCGGGCTCGTTGATTTCCCCCAGGAAGCGCGCGTGCCGCGATTCACGGGACAGGCCCTTGATGAAGTTGTATTCCCGTTCACGGTCGTCGGCGCCGAGGGGGCGCACCAGTACATGGCGGCCATCGTCGAGTTGATCGATCCAGTGCGGTTTCGGCAGTGCTGCGTAGGCGAGGGCGGCCTGCCGGTTACGTGCTTCGAGGGTAGGCATGGTGTGGGCTCCTGGCGGTCAGCATCGGGCAACAGTGCCTTGTTCGATCATGCCCCCGGGAGCAGGGGCGCCATTGATCTGCATCAAGACGCCCGGCCGCCGGGCAGGGCAGGCGACGTTCGGTCATGCGCATCGGCAAAGGGTTGACCATGATCAACGTTCGACGCGCCGTCGCGGCGCAGTCTGGTCCCACCCCACATGCCCAGCAGGAGGTCACACCATGGCAACCATGAGAGCCGCTGTCTTCGTTGAGAAAAACCGCATCGTCCTCGAGGACAAACCGATCCCTGAGGTCGGCCCGCTCGACGCCCTGGTGCGGATCACCACCACGACTATCTGCGGCACCGACGTGCATATCCTGCGCGGTGAGTACCCGGTGGTCAAAGGGCTGACGGTGGGCCATGAGCCGGTGGGCGTCATCGAGCGGCTGGGCTCCCAGGTGCGCGGCTTCGTCGAAGGGCAACGGGTGATCGCCGGCGCGATCACGCCCAGCGGGCAGAGCTATGCCTGCCTGTGCGGCTGCGGCGCCCAGGACGGCCCCGACACCCGCCATGGTTTCCGTGCCGCCGGCGGCTGGAAATTCGGCAACACCCTCGACGGCTGCCAGGCCGAATACGTCCTGGTGCCCGATGCGCTGGCCAACTTGTGCCCGATCCCCGATGGCCTGAGTGACGAGCAGGTGCTGATGTGCCCGGACATCATGTCCACCGGCTTTTCCGGCGCCGAGCGCGGTGAGGTCAACATTGGCGACTCGGTGGCGGTGTTTGCCCTCGGGCCGATCGGCTTGTGCGCGGTGGCGGGGGCACGGCTCAAAGGTGCGTCGATGATCATTGGGGTCGATGGCGTCAGCGAACGCATGGGCGTCGCCCGTGGCCTGGGCGCGACCCATATCGTCGACTTCAAGCAAGGCAACGTGGTCGAGCAGATCATGGCCCTGACCGACGGGCGTGGCGTGGATGTGGCGATCGAGGCGTTGGGCACCCAAGGCACCTTCGAATCGGCCTTGCGCGTGCTGCGTCCCGGTGGCCGCTTGTCCAGCCTTGGGGTGTACTCCAGCGACCTGCGCATCCCCTATGACGCGTTTGGCGCAGGCCTGGGGGATTACAGCATCGTCTCGACCCTGTGCCCCGGCGGCAAGGAACGCATGCGTCGCTTGATGGCGGTGGTCGCCAGCGGCGGGGTGGACCTGTCGCCGCTGGTGACCCACCGCTTCAAGCTCGACGACATCGAGGCGGCCTACGAACTGTTTGCCCATCAGCGCGATGGGGTGATGAAAGTCGCGATTACGCCTTGAAAGCCTGCGCGCAGAACACCCTGGTGCGCATGCTGCCAAAACGTTAAAAATGCCAAAATTGCACTTTATGCGCTTGATGAAACGTTTCTTCTAGCGACAAACGGCCTGCGCAAGCGCTTGCGTAAGTAAATGTATCTGATTAGAGTCGGTGGCAATCGGCTCTGATCAAAGGGGGCTGAACGACAAAAATAATAAAACCAGGAGCTCATTGATGAGCCTTGAACCCTTGCTCGAGATGCAGGGCATCAGCAAAACCTTCAACGGTTTGCGCGTGCTCAAGAATGTCGGCCTGAAGGTCTACCCCGGCGAAATCCACGCCTTGATGGGGGAGAATGGCGCCGGCAAATCGACCCTGATGAAGATCCTCTCCGGCGCTTACCAGGCCGATCCCGGCGGTGAAATCCGCATGGCCGGCCAGGCCGTCGCCACCTTTACCCCCGCCACCGCCAAAGCCCTCGGCATCGCCGTGATCTACCAGGAATTGAGCCTGTGCCCGAACCTGAGTGTGGCCGAGAACATCTACCTGGGCCGCGAACTGCGCCGTGGCTGGACCATCGACCGTAAGGGCATGCAGGACGGTTGCGTGGAAGTGCTGCAGCGCCTGGGCGCTGAATTCACCCCGGCAACCAAGGTCAGCAGCCTGTCGATTGCCGAGCGCCAACTGGTGGAAATTGCCCGTGCCTTGCACGCCCACGCCAGGATCCTGGTGATGGACGAACCGACCACGCCGTTATCGTCCCGCGAGACCGACCGCCTGTTTGCGCTGATCAAGCAGCTGCGCAGCCAGGGCCTGGCGATCATCTACATCAGTCATCGCATGGCCGAGATCTATGAACTGTCGGACCGTGTCTCGGTGCTGCGCGACGGCCAATACATCGGCGAACTGAGCCGCGACGCGCTGTCGGCCGAAGTCCTCGTGAAGATGATGGTCGGCCGCGACCTGTCCGGTTTCTACAAGAAGGAACACGCCGCCTACGACCCCGGTGCGGTGGTGATGCGTGTGCGTGACATGGCCGATGGCAAGCGCGTGCGTAATTGCAGTTTCGACCTGCATGCCGGTGAAGTGCTGGGTATCGCGGGGCTGGTCGGGGCAGGGCGCACCGAGTTGGCGCGGCTGATCTTCGCCGCCGATCCGCGCACCAGCGGCACCCTGGAAGTGGTGGGCAAGACCGTGACCCAACTGCGCAACCCGGCGGATGCGATTCGTGCCGGCGTGGTGTACCTCACCGAAGACCGCAAGGCCCAGGGCCTGTTCCTGGACATGAGCGTGGCCGACAACATCAACGTCTGCGCCTGTGTGCCGGATGCCCGTGCCGGTGGCGTGCTCGACCGTGGCCATGGCTTGAAACGTGCCAATGATGCAATCAAGTCACTGTCGATTCGCGTGGCGTCGGGCAAGGTCAATGTCGGCACGCTGTCCGGCGGCAACCAGCAGAAGGTCCTGCTGGCGCGGCTGCTGGAGGTCAAGCCCCACGTGCTGATCCTCGACGAGCCCACACGCGGCGTGGACATCGGCTCCAAATCCGAGATCTACCGCATCATCAATCAACTGGCGCAGGCCGGCGTGGGCATCGTGGTGATCTCCAGCGAGCTGCCGGAAATCATCGGTACCTGCGACCGAGTGCTGATCATGCGCGAAGGCCAGTTGGTGGCCGAAGTCGGCGGGGCCTCCGGCCACGTCATCTCCCAGGAACGTATTATTGACCTCGCCACCGGTGGCGATCAGGTGGTTGCCCATGGCTGATTCGATGATTGCAACAACAGGCAAGGCCGAACGTGCCCGCGAACTGATGCGCACGGTCGGCATGTTGCCGGTGCTGATTTTGTTGCTGGTGGGCTTCGCCCTGGCCAGTGAGAACTTCCTGACCATGCAGAACCTGTCGATCATCACCCAGCAGGCCTCGGTCAACGTGGTGCTGGCGGCGGGCATGACCTTTGTGATCCTCACCGCGGGGATCGACCTGTCGGTGGGGGCGATCCTGGCGGCGTCGGCCGTGGTGGCGCTGCAGGCGTCGATGTCGCCGCAGTTCGGCATGTTCGGGATTGCGGCCGGTATCGGCTTCGGCCTGCTGCTGGGCCTGGTCAACGGTGGGTTGATTGCCTTCATGCGCCTGCCGCCGTTTATCGTCACCCTTGGCGCACTCACCGCCATGCGTGGCCTGGCGCGCTTGCTGGCGGATGACAAGACCGTGTTCAACCCCGACCTGCCGTTTGCCTTTATCGGCAACGACTCGATCCTCGGCGTGCCGTGGCTGGTGGTGATCGCCGTGGTGGTGGTGGCACTGTCATGGTTCATCCTGCGGCGCACGGTGATGGGCGTGCAGATCTATTCGGTGGGCGGCAACCCCGAAGCGGCGCGACTCTCCGGGATCAAGGTGTGGAAGGTGCTGCTGTTCGTCTACGCCATGTCCGGCGCCTTAGCCGGGTTGGGGGCGGTGATGAGCGCCTCGCGCCTGTTCGCCGCCAACGGCCTGCAACTGGGGCAATCCTACGAGCTGGATGCGATTGCCGCGGTGATCCTCGGCGGCACCAGTTTTACCGGCGGCGTCGGCACCATCGGCGGCACGCTGATCGGCGCGCTGATTATCGCGGTGCTCACCAACGGCCTGGTGCTGCTGGGGGTGTCGGATATCTGGCAATACATCATCAAGGGCATCGTGATCATCGGCGCGGTCGCGCTGGATCGCTACCGCCAGTCCGGTGCACGGACCTGATTTCACTCATACAACAATCACAAGAGAGACCCGCATGAACCTTAAACGCATGTTTCCCGTCATTGCCTTGGCTGCTGTGATGTCCCAGGCCGCAGAGGCCCGCGAACTCAAGGCCCTGGGCATCAGCATGGGCTCGCTCGGCAACCCGTATTTCGTGACCCTGGCCGATGGCGCCACGGCCCGGGCCAAGGAGCTGAACCCCAACGTCAAGGTCACCTCGGTGTCGGCCGACTATGACCTGAGCAAGCAATTTTCGCAGATCGACAACTTTATCTCGTCCAAGGTCGACCTGATCCTGATCAACGCCGTCGACCCTTCGGCCATGGCCTCGGCGATCAAGAAAGCCCGTGATGCCGGCATCGTGGTGGTGGCGGTGGATGTGGACGCCAAGGGCGTGAATGCCACCGTGCAGACCGACAACGTCGAAGCCGGCAAGCTGGCCTGCCAATACCTGGTGGACAAGCTTGCCGGCAAGGGCAACGTGATTATCCAGAACGGCCCGCAAGTCACCGCCGTGACCGACCGCGTCAAAGGCTGTAAAGCCGCATTGGCCGGCGCGCCGGAGATCAAGGTGCTGTCCGACGACCAGGACGGCAAAGGCTCCCGCGAAGGCGGCCTGAACGTGATGCAGGGCTACCTCACACGCTTCCCGAAAATCGACGGCCTGTTCGCGATCAACGACCCCCAGGCCATCGGCAGCGACCTGGCGGCCAAGCAGCTCAAACGCAGCGGCATCATCATTACCTCGGTGGATGGCGCGCCGGATATCGAGAACGCGCTGAAGACCGATACCCAGATCCAGGCGTCAGCCAGCCAGGACCCGTGGGCCATGGCGCAGACGGCGGTGAATGTCGGCAATGACCTGCTCAACGACAAGGCCCCGGCCGAAGCGGTGACCCTGCTCACGCCAAAACTGATCACCCGCGACAACGTCGGTACGTACAGTGGCTGGTCGAGTAAACATTGATAGCGTGAGAGGAATAGCGTCGTGGTGACCATGGATGACGTGGCAAGCAGGGCGGGGGTGTCGACGTCGACCGTGTCACACGTGTTGAACGGCACCCGCAAGGTCAGCCCGGCCACGGTGCTGGCGGTGCAGCGGGCGATCCAGGCGCTGGGGTATATCCCCAACACCCTGGCGCGCTCGCTGGCGCGGTCGAGTACCAACACGATCGGCGTGGCGATTTCGGCACTGTCCAACCATTACTTCAGCGAGACAGTGCACGCGATTGAAACCGAGTGCGCCAAGCACGGCTACATGATGCTGTTTGTCGACACCCACGACGACCCGGAGCAGGAGCTGCGGGTGGTCACGGCGCTGCATCACCGGCGGGTCGACGGTATTGTGCTGGCGCCGTCGAACGGCTCGATGGCCCTGGAGTACCTGCGCGCCAACGCGATTCCGGCGGTGCTGGTGGACCGCATGATGAGCGAGCAGTTTGATCAGGTCGGGGTGGAGAATGCCCAGGCCACCCAGGCGCTGATTGAACACCTGATCGGTCACGGGCACCGCCGCATCGGCTTTATCGCCGGGCGCACGGGGTTCAGCACCACGGATGAGCGGGTCGCGGGTTACTGCGCGGCATTGCAGGCGGCGGGGCTGGCCTTCGATCCGCAGTTGCTGGTCAACGGTGGCTCCAACACCGAGCCGGCGCGCCAGGCCACGGCGCAGTTGCTGGGCCTGGCTTCGCCACCCACGGCGATCATGGCCGGCAATAACCTGATGACCCTCGGCGCGATGCACGCCTTGCGTGACGCGCAGCTTGAAGTGCCGAGACAAATGGCCCTGGTGGGCTTTGATGATTTTGACTGGGCGGATTTTTTCGTTCCGCGCCTGAGCCTGATCGCACAGCCGGTCAAGGCCCTTGGCGCCCGCGCGGTCGACCTGTTGCTGCAACGCATGGCGTCGCCTGACGCCGCGCCCCAGAGCGTGCGCCTGGCACCGACCCTGCAGTTACGTAACTCCTGTGGCTGTCATTGATGGGAATAACACACACATGAACAGTCCTGTTTCCCTGGGCATTGACCTGGGCACGTCGGAACTCAAAGCCATCCTCATGGACGCCACGGGCGCTGTGCTGGCCCATGCCGGCGTGCGCTTGAGCGTGTCGCGCCGGCACAGCGGCTGGTCTGAACAGGCGCCGGAAGACTGGTGGCAAGCCTGCTTGCAGGCGTTGGCGCATCTGCGCGGACACGAGGCGTTTACCCGCGTGGCCTGTATCGGCCTGTCGGGGCAGATGCACGGCGCGGTGTTGCTGGGGGCGGACAACCGCGTGTTGTACCCGGCGATCCTGTGGGACGACTCCCGTGCCGTGGCCGAAGCCGAACGCCTTGGAGCGGAGTTTGCCGAGGTAACCGGTAGCCTGCCCATGGCCGGGCTGACCGCGCCGAAACTGCTGTGGCTGCAACGGCATGAGCCCGAGGTGTTCCAGGCGATTGACTGCGTGCTGTCGCCCAAGGATTACCTGCGCTTGCGCTTGAGTGGCGAGCGCATCAGCGAGATGTCCGACGCGGCGGGTACGTTGTGGCTGGATGTGGCGCGGCGGGCATGGTTTACGCCCATGGTTCGCGCTACAGGCCTTGCGCCCGGGCAACTGCCCAGCCTGGTGGAGGGTGGTGCGGCGAGCGCGTTGTTGACGGCCACCGGACTGGGCCTGTCAGCTGACGTGGTGATTGCCGGCGGTGGCGGTGACAACCCTGTGGCGGCGGTCGGCATCGGCGCGGTCAACGCCGGTGACGGCTTTATCACCCTTGGCACCAGCGCGGCCATTGTTGCGATCACCGATCACGCTGCAGGCAACCCGGCCAGCGCAGTGCACAGCTTCTGCCACGCGCTGCCCAACCGCTGGTACACCATGGGCGCCATGCTCGCCGGCGCCAGTTGCCTGCGCTGGGTCACACGGCTGACGGGTATGGCCGATGAGCAAACGTTGCTGGAGCAGGTGCAGGCGCAATTGCCGATTGAGCAGCACGTGCCTTTGGAGACGCCGTTGTTCCTGCCGTACCTGGCCGGCGAACGCACACCCCACAACGATCCTTTGCTGCGCGGCGGTTTCATGAACCTGGGCCACGATTGCACGCCGGCGATGCTCGGCTATGCGGTGATGGAAGGGGTGGGTTTCGGTTTGCTCGATGCGTTGCGCGCGGTGCAATCGACCGGCGCCGACGTTACCGCTTTTGCCCTGGTGGGTGGCGGTGCGCGCAGTGAGTACTGGGCGCAGCTGCTGGCAAATATCCTGCAGCGGGAAATCTTCACCTTGCAGGGCAGTGAATTGAGCGCGTGTATTGGCGCGGCGAAGCTGGGGTTTGTGGCGATGGGGCAGGGGGCGGAGCTGCTCGCGGCGGGGATGCCGGTCAAAGCCCGGTACAAACCTGACCTGACGCAGCAGCCGGTGTTGGCGGCGCGTTATCGCAAGTTTCAAAGTTTGCTGCCCGCCGCAAAGGCCCTTCACGACTAGGCTCCTGTTGTGGTGAGCGGGCTTGCCCCGCGCTGGGGCGCGAAGCGGCCCCTAAACCTGACTACTCACTATGCCTGGATAAACGCGGTGCCTTTATTGGGGCTGCTTCGCAGCCCAGCGCGGGGCAAGCCCGCTCACCACAACAAGCCTGCTTGCTACAGGAAGCTTGTTTGCCACAACAAGCCCGCCTGCCGCCGGAAGCCTGCTCACCACACCAGGCCCACTCTCCACAAGAATCGGTGTGTTGCGGTTCAGTCGTTGGTCAGCGGCGGCAAACGTCGCTTTACCGGGGTTTTCTTGACGATGGCGGTGTTGGTTTCGGCATAGGCATTGATCCGATCCAGCAGGCTGTCGAGATGGTCCATGGTGCGCACATGCAGGCGTGCGATGAAGCAGTCTTCGCCGGTGACCTTGTCGCATTCGGTGAATTCGGGGATCGCCTGGATCTGCCGCTCTACCTCCTGCAATTTGCCTGGCAGGGGGCGGATGCGCACGATGGCTTGCAGCAGGTAGCCGAAGTGCCTGGGGTCGATGTCGACGGTGTAGTGGGTCAGCACGCCGCGTTCTTCCAGGCGGCGCAGGCGTTCGCCCACACTGGGCGAGGACAGCCCGGTGATGCCCGCCAGGGCCTTGAGGGACAGCCGCGAGTCATCCATCAAGGCGGCGATCAGTTGCTGGTCGATGGTGTCAATCATGGAGTTCGCCTAATAAGAAAAGGTGATTGCGGGATTCTGCCTTTTTTACCCACTGGAGCCGCTCACCAGCAGATTGCCATAATTGAGCCTCACTTGAGGAGCATCAATCATGGATTCATCCATCCGTCGCGGTTCGTGGGAAATGATCGCCGCCATGCTGATCTCGGGCACCATCGGCTGGTTCGTGCTGGTGTCCGGCGTGTCGGTGATCGAAGTGGTGTTCTGGCGCTGCGTGATCGGCGGCCTGACCCTATTGCTGGTGTGCGCGCTGCTCGGCTACCTGCGCCTGGACCTGCTCAGTTGGGCCACGTTCGGCCTGGCGATGCTCAGTGGCGTGGCGATTGTCGGCAACTGGTTGCTGCTGTTCGAATCCTATTCCCGCGCGTCCATCGCCATCAGCACCGCGGTGTACAACGTGCAGCCGTTCATGTTGGTGATACTGGCGGCGCTGTTCCTCGGGGAAAAGATCACCGTGCAGAAACTGGCGTGGTTGAGCCTGGCGTTCCTGGGAATGCTGGCGATTGTCACCGCCCATGGTAATCAGCCAACCGGCGACGATTACCTGGCGGGCATCGCCTTGGCGCTGGGCGCGGCATTGCTGTATGCGATTGCCGCACTGATCATCAAGCGTTTGAAGGACGTACCGCCGCATTTGATGGCGTTGATCCAAGTGACGACGGGCGCACTGCTATTGGCGCCGCTGGTGCCTTGGCATAGCTTGCCGGTCACCACCAACGCCTGGGCGGCATTGGTCACGCTCGGCGTGGTGCACACCGGCTTGATGTACGTGTTGCTGTATGGCGCGATCCAGAAACTGCCCACCGCCATCACCGGCGCACTGTCGTTTATCTACCCGATTGCGGCGATCTTCGTCGATTGGATTGCCTTCGGGCATCGCCTGGGTTGGCTGCAATGGCTGGGAGTGGCGGCGATTCTGCTGGCGGCGGCGGGGTTGCAGCGGGGCTGGTGGTGGCCCCGCTCCCACAGAGTCAGTGCGTGCCCTGAAAGATGATATTTTCCGGGTTGAAATGCTCCACCACACTGCCCGGCTGTGGCAACCCAAGGATATGCCCCTTGATTTTGCCCACCACATGCATCTCGCAGGGTTTGCAGTCGAACTTCAACGTCAGCACTTCATCGCCATGAATCAACTGCATCGGCGCGACCTTGGTCTTCACGCCCGTGACACCCTTGGCCTGTTTAGGGCACAGGTTGAAGGAGAAACGCAGGCAGTGCTTGGTGATCATCACCGGCACTTCGCCTTTCTCTTCATGGGCTTCAAAGGCTGCGTCGATCAGCTTCACCCCGTGACGGTGGTAGAAGTCGCGGGCTTTCTGGTTGTAGACATTGGCCAGGAACGACAGGTGCGCTTCCGGGTAGACCGGCGGCGGCGTGGTTTCGGCCTTGCGCCCGCCACGGGGGTGGGCGGCAACACGGGCGGCGGTCAACGCTTCGATCACTTCGCGGCGCAATGCCTTGAGCTGCGAGTTGGGAATGAAGAACGCCTGCGGTGCATCCAGTTCGATACGGGTGGCGTGATACTCGGTGGTACCGAGTTGGCCAAGCAGGTCGCGCAGGGTGTCCAGCGCCTGTTCCGGCTTGTTGGCTGCGCCAAACGGGCCGGGCAGGGTGACACTGGCGTGGATGCCTTCTTCGCTGGTGGCGGTGACGTCCAACTGCTCTTCACGCAAACGCGCGACCCATGACAGGCCGATACGGCGTTCGGCCGAAGTCTTGAGCAATGCCTGCTGCCAGTTATGGTCCAGGTTGCGGTTCAGCGGGTGGTTCGGGCGCAACTGATGCAGGCCGGCCGGCATTTCATTCGGCTCGACGCGATAACGGTAGCGCTTCTCGCCGTCCTCCTCGAATTCGCCCTTGGGCTCGGCGATGTTGGCGCGGAACCCCACCACTTCGCGCTTGACCAGCACATTGAGGCCGTCGCCGTTGGACAGCGGCTCATGGGTGATCACTTGCAGGTCACGCTTGCCGGCTTTTTCCACCACGCCCACCGGCAAACCGGTGAAGGTCGGGGTGTCGAAGGCGCCGATGTCGATCTTGCGGTCGCTGACAAAGTAGTCGGTGCTGCCACGGTGGAAGGTTTTTTCCGGGTCGGGCAGGAAGAAATGCGCGGTACGGCCGCTGGACGCACGCGCCAGGTCCGGACGGTCTTCGAGGATTTCGTCGAGGCGCTGGCGGTAATAGGCGGTGATGTTCTTCACATAACCCATGTCCTTGTAGCGGCCTTCGATCTTGAAGGAGCGCACGCCGGCTTCCACCAGCGCACGCAGGTTGGCGCTCTGGTTGTTGTCTTTCATCGACAGCAGGTGTTTTTCAAAGGCCACGACGCGGCCCTGGTCGTCTTTCAAGGTGTACGGCAGGCGGCACGCCTGGGAGCAGTCGCCACGGTTGGCGCTGCGGCCATTTTGCGCGTGGGAGATGTTGCACTGCCCGGAGAACGCCACGCACAGGGCGCCGTGGATAAAGAACTCGATGGCGGCATCGGTCTCGTCGGCGATGGCGCGGATTTCCTGCAGGTTCAGCTCGCGGGCCAACACCAACTGCGAGAACCCGGCCTGGTCGAGGAACCTGGCGCGGCCCAGGGTGCGGATGTCGGTCTGGGTGCTGGCGTGCAGCTCGATGGGCGGAATGTCCAGCTCCATCACGCCCAGGTCCTGCACGATCAGCGCGTCGACACCGGCGTCGTAGAGCTGATGGATCAGCTTGCGTGCGGGTTCCAGCTCATTGTCATGCAGGATGGTGTTGAGGGTGGTGAAGACGCGGGCGTGGTAACGGCGGGCGAATTCCACCAGTTGAGCGATATCGCTCACCTCGTTGCACGCGTTATGGCGCGCGCCGAAGCTCGGGCCGCCAATGTAGATGGCGTCGGCGCCATGCAGGATGGCCTCGCGCGCGATGGCGACATCGCGGGCAGGGCTGAGCAATTCCAGGTGATGCTTGGGCAAGGACATAGTTTTTTTAGTCAGGCTTGTCACGGTTGAGGCGCGCATTGTAGCTGTGAAATGCCTGACCGGCATTACTTCAGGCTTGAGCGGCCATCGCGGTGACTTCCACACGCATGCCGTCTACCGCCAGCGCAGCCACGCCAACCGCCGCCCGTACGGGCCAGGGCTTGGCAAAGAAGCGTTTGTAGACCTCATTGAAGGCGGCGCGGTCGGCCATATCGGTCAGATAAATGGTCAGGTGCATGACCCGGTCCATGGAGCTGCCGGCTTTTTCCAGCGCCACTTTCAGCGCTTGCAGGGTGCATTCGCTTTGCAGGGTGATATCGCCCAGTTCCAGACTGCCGTCGGCGCGCGTCGGGATCTGGGTGGAGACCAGGATGCCGTTGAAACCGACAACGTCGGAAGAAATCGAGTCGGCATCCGGATCGGGGGTGTAGGACAGGTCGTGGTTGGCCATGGGCGCCTCTTGTTGGCAGTAACGGAAAGGCGCCATGGTCCCCGAAAACAATCCCAGGGGCAAACCGCTGGCTTATACCCAGCGGCGGAACAACACGCTGGCATTCACGCCACCAAACCCGAAGCCGTTGGACAGCGCGTATTCAATCGCCATCGGCCGCGCGTCACCGCGCACCATGTCCAGGCCCTCGGCCAGGTCATCCGGGTGTTCCAGGTTGAGGGTCACCGGCGCGATCTGATCGCGCAGGGCAAGTACGGTGAAGATCGCCTCGATGCCGCCCGCGGCGCCCAGCAAATGGCCGGTGGCGGACTTGGTCGAGCTGATCGCCAGGTGGTCACCGACACCGAATACGGTCCTGATGGCTGCCAGTTCGCCTTTGTCGCCCACCGGCGTCGAGGTGGCGTGGGCATTCAGGTACTGCACCGCGGACGCCTCGATCCCCGCCTGACGCAACGCCTGCGTCATGGCCCGGCGCGCGCCGTCGCCGTCTTCCGGGCCGGCGGTCATGTGGTAGGCATCGGCACTGGTGCCGTAGCCCACCAATTCGGCAATCGGCTGGGCACCGCGTGCCAGGGCGTGTTGCAGTTCTTCGATCACCAGGATGCCGGCGCCTTCGCCCATCACAAAGCCGTCACGCGCCTGATCGAACGGGCGCGAGGCGCGCTCGGGGGCGTCGTTGAAGGCGCTGGACAAGGCCCGCGCCGCCGCAAAGCCGCCCAGGCTGACGCGGTGGATCGCCGCTTCGGCGCCCCCGCACACCGCCACGTCCACTTCACCGGCACGGATCATCCGCGCAGCGTCGCCAATCGCCTGCACCCCCGCCGCACAGGCCGTGACCGGCGCTCCCAACGGGCCTTTCAAGCCATAGTTGATCGACACATGCCCGGCGGCCATGTTGCTCAGGAACGATGGAATGGTGAACGGCGACAAACGTCGCGGCCCCTTGCTGTCGGTGGTACGTACCGCCTCGGCGATGGCCGGAAAACCGCCGACGCCCGAGGCAATGATGGTGGCGGTGCGTTCCTGCTGCTCCACGGTGTTCGGTGCCCAGCCGGCCTGCTTCAGGGCTTCGTCGGCCGCCGCCAATGCGAACAGGATAAAACGGTCCATCTTGCGCTGCTCTTTTGCCGCCAGCAGGCGATCAGGATCGAACCCGGCTTCAGGGTCCTGCAGCACGCTCTGCACTTGGCCGCCGATGCTGATAGCCAGGTCGCCGATCAGTTCTTCAGGCAGGCGACGAATTCCCGACTGCCCGTTCAACAGGCGTTTCCAGGTTGACTCCACGTCAGCGCCCAACGGTGTCAGCGCACCCATGCCTGTCACAACGATACGTTTACTCATGATCAATCGACTCCGGTTGCATTGAGGGTTCAGACTCTATGGACGTCACTATCATGATGAAAGTAACATGGCGTCACACAACTTTGCACCGGCCCCTAGGAACGTTTATGCAACGCAAGTCCCTGACCCGCGACGAATGCCCCATCGCCCGCAGCCTCGACCGGGTAGGGGAGTGGTGGAGCATCCTGATCATGCGCGACGCGCTGCAGGGGCTGCGCCGCTTCGATGAGTTCTCGCGCAGCCTGGGCATCGCGCCGAACATGCTCACGCGCCGCCTGACAGCGTTGGTGGAGGCGGGGATGCTGGAGCGCAGGGCCTACAGTGAGCGGCCGCCGCGCTATGAATATGTGCCGACCGCCAAGGGCGAGGATTTCCGCATGGTGCTGATGTCGCTGGTGGCTTGGGGTAACCGGCATTACGCCGAAGAGGGCACCAGTGTCGAGTTGGTCGAGCGGGACACGGGGCGGCCGGTGCAGCCGATGTTGGCGAGTGCAGAGGGACACATCGTAGCGTTGGAGGACTGTGTGTTGCAGGCCGGCCCGGCGGCCAGTACCGGTATGCGGGAGCGCTTGGCTTCGCTTGCCGCAAAGCCTTGAATCCTGCGGGCTCAAGCAATAATTTGACGCCAGAAAATAATCCTGCTTCGCCCCTTAAAGTCGTGTATTTCCCAGCCGATAGCGAGTCAAGACACAGGTTTTTCCGCACGGCTGAGGGCTCGTCATGTTCAATACAACACTCAAAACCGAACTGGCGGCCAGGACGGCCGAAGTCAGCGAGTACAAAGGACTGATCAGCGCCCTGGAACGCTCCATGGCGGTAGTCGAATTCGACCTCAACGGCAAGGTCCTGCGTGCCAACGATAACTTCCTGAAAACCCTGGGCTACAGTCGCGACCAATTGGCGAGCAAATCCCACCGGGACTTTTGCTTGCCGGCGCTGACCAACAGTCCGGCCTACAGCCAGTTCTGGGGGGAACTCAAGGCCGGTAAGTTCGTGTCGGGCACCTTCAAGCGGGTGGATGCCCACGGCAAGACGGTCTGGTTGGAAGCCAGCTACAACCCGGTACTGGATGAGCGTGGCCAAGTGCTGAAAGTGGTCAAGTACGCCCTGGATGTCACCGCCAAAGTCGAACAGGAGGCGGCGACCCGCAGCAAACTGGCCGCAGTGGATCGGGCAATGGCAGTGATCGAGTTCGACTTGAACGGTCAGGTCCTGGACGCCAACGAGAACTTTCTGCACGTCATGGGCTATACGCTGGCCGAAATCAAAGGCAAGCACCACCGCCTGTTTTGCGAACCCAGCCTGATCAACAGCAGCGAGTACACCGACTTCTGGCGACGCTTGAACAACGGTGAATTTTTCACCGGGCAATTCAAACGTCTAGGCAAGCATGGCCGTGTCGCGTGGCTGGAGGCCAGTTACAACCCGGTCTACGACGGCGACGGCACGCTGATCAAGATCGTCAAGTTTGCCAGTGACATCACTGAACGCGTGGAAAAGTTCGAGGAAGACTCGCGTGGCGCCTCCCGGGCCTACCATATTTCCTCCGAGACCGAGCGGTTTGCCGAACATGGCACCCAGGTGATCCAGGAAACCGCGACAGAGATGCGCCGGATCGCCGAGAACATCGGCGCATCGGCGCGCCTGGTCGGGCAGTTGGGCGACCGCTCCGAGCAAATTACCGCCATCGTCAATACCATTCGAGGCATCGCCGACCAGACCAACCTGTTGGCGCTCAACGCGGCCATCGAGGCTGCCCGTGCGGGCGACCAAGGACGTGGTTTTGCCGTGGTGGCCGATGAGGTCAGGCAATTGGCGGGGCGTACCAGCCGCTCGACTGCGGAAATCGCCGAAATGATCGGCATGATCCTTTCGGAAACCCGCGACGCGGTGGCCAGCATGAGCGCCACCCAGGAAGGCGCGCAACGTGGCGTGAACCTGGCGGACCAGGCGGGTTCGGTGATTTTGCAGATCCGCACCAGCACCAGTGATGCGGTGCAGGCCGTGAGTATGTTTGCGTCGAAACTGGATGAGTCGGAGGTTATTCCCAAGACGGCTGTCGGCTGGGTAGGCTAAGCCGGGCACGCCGGTCGGTCATGGCCCTGGCTGGCGCGAAGCCCCACGTTCAAGGTGTTCCCGTGTGGGCGAGGGTCATACCAGGCCCAGTGCGACTTTTTCATTGAAGTCTGCCTCCAGTTCGGCTTGCCACCCCAGAAATCGAGCCGGATCGCAGATCACTTGAAACAGTGCTTGATGCACGGCGTGATTGGGTTCTGCCTCGCTGAGGCCTTTAGCCATGTCATGCACCATCCTGTCGAGTTCCTGACACGTCAGGGCCGCCTTTCTATCGACCTGCCAGCGCTCCAGCAAGCGTTGGACCTTACGGTATTCGGCGCGCACTTCTTTGCCCCAGCGGTCGCTCAGGTTGAATACGCTGTTCAGGTTGACAACCCGGGGCGCATCAATCGGATCGATACTTTCCAGTTGAACCTTAAGGCTGACCGGGAGCAGCTTCAGCGCAAATTTCCCCGCCGGTTGCCGTTTGTAGGGATGGAACCACTCCTGGAACGAGCCCTGCGTGTGGACCTTGTCCTGTCCTTTATTGGGCGCTTCGTTGCAGTCGTCGCACATCGGGATGAGGTTGTGTGCACATACTGACAACAGCGGGAATTGCGCTTTTGCTACCCAGTGATCCACATGTGCCTTGCCCAGTTCAGCCCCGCATACCACACACGCCTCACGAGCATCGGGGTCGGGGTCGACTTTGTGCCTCTGTAGAAAGTCCTGCTTGAAGGACTCGTAGGTAACCTGGCTGGGCTTGTCGTCAGTGACATTGCCCGTCACACCATAAGGCAGGCCCTCACGCAACCCCGGCGAGTAGAACGCTTCCATCAGTTTTTGCAAGGCCTTCCAGTCGTCCTCGGTCTGCAATGGGCTTGTGATGGGAAGCACGAGGGTGTTGGGAGCCAATGAAAAATAGTCCGACACATCGCTGGTTTTCATCACCCACTGTTTCAAGTTGTTTTTGTCGCTGACGCTGAGATCGGCCAATCGAATCGCGTGCGTCAACAGTGTTGTTGCGCTCACCTTTCGCCCCAGGAAGTGCCAGAGCCATTCGCCCTCGATCCGCGTGCCCAGTGCCTTGATGAGTTCTGCTTCAGTGAGTCGGCTGCTATTGACGGTGGGCTCACACAGCCACAAGGCAAAGGTGTGCATCATTTTTTGGCAGGCTGCCAACGCCGGGGCCCACTTGCTGTATTGAATCGTCTTAAACATTCGGGTTGCCCTCGTAATGTTGCTTGAGCAACTCGAGAACGCCTTCGCGCATCGCCCCCTCCTTCAGGGTTGGCAGCAGTTGCTTGAGCGCCCTGACTTCGTCGTTTTCCTTCCAACGGTTCAACAGCACCCGCAGTTCCGATCGGTGGAAACCCGTACCCAAGTGCGCAATCAAGGTTTCGACTCGGGCAACGTCCCCTGGCTGAGGGACTTCGATATTCTTCACCTCTTCCAGGAACGCTTCGATGCGAGCCTTGGCCCGCGAACCGATGCTGTCCTTGGCCTTGAACACCTTCATCAACAACGCGCCGGGCTCGGTACCGAATGTGCGCGTGTTCAAGGTGCCGGCGCTGGAGTGGCCGGCGCTGTCTTTGGTGATCAGAATGACTTCCTCGTCAAACACGTCGGACAGCACAATCGACGAGTGGCTGGCCACCAGGACAGCGCTGTTGTCCCTGCCCATGGCGTGTTCGATGATGCCGACAATTTCGCGCTTCCAGCTGTCATTGAAATGGGTCTCGGGCTCATCCAGGAGCAACAGCGCGTCTGGCTCACCCGCCAGTAGATAAAACAAGGCCCAGCGACGCAGGACCATCTGTTCGCCGTCCGACATTTCGCTGTAGGCCATGACGCCTTTGTCCTGAAGGGCGTCCTCGCGACGGTTTTTTACATCGCGACGAATGCACATCTCAAAATCGTCAACCAGGCCAAGGGCCATCCAGCGAATCAACTCATGGAAGCGACTGAACGGGCTTTGGCTGGCTTCCCCCAGCATCAGTGCCAGCGCATCCCCTTGATACTGAACGCCCTGGTGGTGAAAGCGCTGGTCGAAGCAGGACTGGCGCGTGTCAGGCACAAGCCCCTCGATATCGAAATAAACCCTGCGCAATGAGCGAGTTGGATGTGGGATGGCAATCACATCACCGGCCATCAGCAGCAGGTCATGAATTTTTTTCTGGAACGCCGGCTGCGCGGCTTTCACTTTATCCAGGTCAATCTGCAGGCTCACACTGACCAATTGATGCCAGCCGGTTTTTTGCAGCAGTGCGGCCAACCGGTGCTCTCCCAGGCCGCTACGGGCGACCAGGTTATCGTGCAGCACCACCGCCAGCAGCGCGGCGTCAGGTCGATTATCGCTGAGCAGGAAAGGCCGACTGAGCAGGTCACTTGCATCACGGTTGATATACGCCAAGGGGCTGCTTTGCCGGCTCGGCAACTCTGCGAGCCGTACGCTGCTCTCGTCGTAATGAGTCCAGCCGGCCGGACGCTCCATGCCCTGGCCGTAGAGCTCCTGATCGTTGATATCGGGGAGCGCATCGGCGCTGAGCGGTGGCTGCCAGATGGCTTGCCAGGGCCTCCACGACCCGGATGTGTAGGCCAGGACCTTGGGCAGCAGATCTTTCACGCCCTGGGGGAAGCTGCCCCTGGGTACCCGCGTGACGAATCCAAGTGACTCATGCTCACCCTTGCGCAACGCGGCAAGGCACTGGGTGAACGTGGCTTCGGCGCAATGCTTGGGAAAAGGATTCTCCGTGCGTTGCCAGATGGCGGCTTCGCTTTTTTTGCCAGGGTTGTCGAAGACGATTTCGGAAAACTGTTCATCCGCGCCCAACTCATAGATCAGCGTAAAGGGAAAACCCGGGAGCTGCCCGTCCGCCATTGCCAGGAAGATTGCGGAAATCGCCCTGAGCAGATGGCTCTTGCCACTTCCGTTAAGCCCGGCGATGAAGTGGATCCCGCAGCGGTTGGTTTCATCACCCAGCACCGGCCAAGGGGCCTTGTTCGAGAAACTGATCTTTACGTGGGACAGTGGAGGGTAACGGTCGATACTCAGATAACGCAGGCGCATTTATAACCCCAACTCGGCTTCGAGAATGCTCGCTCTCAATGCTTTGGCATCCCGTGATGCCAGGCCGTCTTTTACGTGCCCGTCCGCGCTCTGCCGATAGGCGCGGAACGCTGCCAGATAGGGCGCTGCATCGCCCTGGCCACGGGGCGGAAGGCTGATGTGCTGGATCAAGCCCAGCGCGCAGAGTTGTTCCAAGGTCCGGCGGATCTGGCTGGGACTGACGTATTCATGCAGAGGGTTCAAGGTGTGCGAGGTGCAGAAGGCGTCGAAGCTTTCAGGGTCGTCGACAATCAGCGCCTGGCGGCGTCCACGCAGGCCGCGCCATACCAGGCGTTGGAGCAAGGAGAGTTGTTCAGTCGCCGTGGTGCGGTAGGCACGTCGGAATGCGCTGGATAAGACCGGTGAAACCTCACTGGCGTCGATTTCATCGTCGGGTACCGATAGCGCCATATACGGCGGTGAAGGCGCGCGCCAACGTGCGGACAACTTGCCGTCGAAGGCGTCCCTAGCGATTGCATGATAGAGAACACGGGACTTTTTCTTGGCCTGCGCAAGCGCGGTCACAGGCACCGCGTCAAGTATTCCAAGGATGCGGCGCTGCTCGGCCCGAGTTGGCAGTGCAACCTTCATGCGCCCCAGATACTTTTCCTCGAGAGGCCGTTCGGTCGTTACGGTCAGGTCGAACCAGGCCGATCGGAACAACGACGCGAGGTAGTCAGCGCAAACCTCATCCTTTGGACGCAAGACAGTCAATGTGCGCGAGGCGAATTTCGGCATATCCCCCTTGGGCACGACGCCCACTTGGCCATAGGTAACCCGGTCGGGATGTGCTCCGAGCAACAGGTCACCGGTGCGAACTTCACGGCCGGGATTGGGCATGTCGTGTAAACGCACCAAGGTTGGCCGTAGGGGGGACATCAAAAGATCCCGGTGGGCAAAGAACGCCACCTCGGTATCCGCTGCATACCCAGCCTTGGCCCCGTCATCGTGAGGGTTGATCCAAACGATGTCAGCCAACGTCAGCAGTGCCCAGCCTGGCCCTGTTGTCCCGGCAGGCGGCAACATGAGCCGCGTTGCCAGTTCGCGCTTGAGGTGGTGGGCTCTGTTTACGGCTTCGCGATAGGGACGGACACTCGCTTGCTCAAGCGCGTCGACGATATACCGCTGCTCGTCGATTGAGGGCAACGCAATATGCAGGTTGCGAAAAAAGCCATGGGGCAAGGTGGGCTGGCTGCGCGTTGAGGTGTTACTGCGTGCGGCTTGTTGCCGGAGCCAAGGTTGTTGGAAGAAATGCCAGAGAAAGTGGGCAGAGAGTTGGGGGCCTGGGCGTAGAACGCTCATCTGGGGGCCGAATCCCACCCCCTGTGGCAAGTCGCCGACTACCGCCGAAATCCAACGCCCGGACGTGACGCCGGCAAACAACACATCGCCCTGGCAAAACATGGCGGTGCCTTCAGGGACATCGGCCAACAAGCGCTGGTTGGTGTTCAGGATTTCGCCGGTTTCATCGTCAATGCCCGCGTAGTCGACGTAGTCGACCGACAATTCATCGGCGGGCAGGCTGTGCCTCGGGTTGAGCTTGCACACCTGCAGCAAGGGCACTTCCCGCCAACGGGAAACGGCACTCATTGGCCCGCCTCCAGCAGCCCACGTAAGTCGCCCAACCGGTCGAGAATGCTTTGTTCTATCGCGCAAAGCTCATCAAGCAGCTCCAGCGTGCTGGCGCCCTCAGGAACCCTCGGCGCTTCAGGCCAGCGGTAATCATTGAGATCCAGGCTCCATTGGTTGGCCTCGATACAGTGGGGGGCCAGGAAACCCTCCTGCAGGACGCCGTCGACATAGAGTTGCCGCGCCATCTCTGCCGCGTATTCCGGACGCACGCGTCGGGCCTCGTCGTGGGAACCCTTGATTTGACCGGTAAGGTCCTGCCATTCGGGGTTGGGCACCCACTCGCGAACAGGCACTCGCCATTGCTTGGTAACGCTGGCCCGGCTTGGGAAGAACTGCATGAACTGACGACCCGGAGCACTGCCATCCAGGTCGTTTGTAGACAGCGCGATGACTTCGTTCACAAAGTAGTCGCGAGTGGCCTGTTTTGTCCCATCCAGAGGCTGATAATACACACCGCTTTCCAACCGCTTATTTCGCCGCCGAAAGTGCACCATGGCGTCGTACAGATCGTTCTTGTCTTCCCCGACTTCGTAAAACCACACGCTGCCGGTCTTGGGTGCGGTGTGGGTGTCCAGCGCTGAGGCATGCTCCGAACTCTGGACTTTCTTGAAGATCAGCAAGGCGACGGGGGTAGAGACTTGTGGCAGTGTTCCGGGCGGCAGCAGAATCACCCCCTCGACGACATGCCGCACGAGCAACTCGTGGCGCAATCGGCGCTGTGCTCGCGTGGTTCCGTAGAGCATGCCCTGGGGCACGATCAAGGCGGCACGGCCTTTGATTTTAAGCAAGTCAAGGGAGCGCCAAATGAACAGCAGCTCCAGCCTGCGGGTGAGTTTATCTTTTTCACTGAATGCACTAGGCGGCAGGTAACCCGCACTGGCCGGCAGGGCATCATCACCTACGTTGCCCAGTGGCAGGTCACACAGGACATAATCGTAATGAGCGCTTTGCAGCAACCTTTTGACTGCCTGACCGTCGAGCAATCGGGAAACACTGTTACCGGTGTGCAACTGCGTGGGATTGAGCTTGTGCAAGAGCATGCTCATCCAGCCGATGCGTGCCATTGACTTGTCTACGTCGATGCCCACAGGGATCCTGCGCGAAGCTTTGCTGCCGCTATTCATCATGTAGTGCTCGGCGTCGAGCAATAACCGCGCCGTGCCCACAGCGGGATCGATCAAGCGGGCACCGGGTGTGGGGTCCAACAACGACACGATAAATCGCGACAGTCGCGGCGGCGTGGTATTCAGCGAATTTCCACCCACAGCGGCGAGCTTGAGCAGATCATCGAACGCCTTGCCGGCCGACGGGGCCGTAAGCGTTCTTTTTTCAACGAAGTTGAACAGCCCGTCGACGGCCTTCAATAGCATGAGCAAGGCTTCGGGTTTGGAGGATTCCAATTGGAAATAGGCGTCGCTGAACAGCCCATTCAAGTCCAGGCGCACCTTGTCGGACACATCGTGAATCGCTTCATAATCCCGCAGGCGCCGAAAGACATTGCCCGCGAGGAGAGGAGCGGGGTCGGCGCTCTCCAGCAGCGCGGTCCAGGACCGGTCAAACCGTAGGTGTTCCAGATACTTGATCAGAATCAGGCAGGCAATTTGCTCGACAGCGACCTGAGGCGAAGACGCGAGACCGGAGGCCACGAGGATATTCCACAGCGTAACGGCTTGATTAGGGGCGTGTTCAGTCGACATCGGAGTCCTTTTCGATAGGTGTGGCGGTCAAGCCGGCAAGCATAGAGGCAAATGGCCAGAATTGGCAGCCAAGGCGGGCGAATTGGTGGCGGGACCAGGCTAAGGGCAGGCCCAAGCCTGGGCAGGTGGATGGGGCAGTCAACCCAGGCAAGGAGGGTGATGGTTCGGGATTACTCTTTCACATCCATGAACTCTTCAGCCCACGCCACATAGCTCTCTGGCAACGTGTAGGTATGGGTCAGTTCGGTAGCGCTGAGGTTCGAGGTGCTGTGGGTCAACTGACGTTGGGCACGCAGGCTGTCGTAGGTGGCCTTGATCGCCGCAAAATACGCGCCATGACCGGCAACTACCACGCGCACGCCCAGGCTGGCCAGGCGTTGGGCGTCATGGAGCTTGGGGTTGCCGTAGGTCACCAGCATCAGCGGTACCGTGAGGTTTTCGGCGATTTTTTCCAGATGCTCGAAGTCGCTGATGCCAACCATGCAAATCCCATCGGCACCGGCCTTTTGATAGGCCAGGGTACGCTCGATAACGGCTTCAGTCGGCAATACGCCGGCGTTGGTCCGGGCGATGATCGACAGTTCAGGATCGACACGGGCTTCCAGGGCGGCGCGGACCTTGCCGATGCCTTCCTGGATGGAAATCAGGTCGGTGGATTTACGCCCGAATTGTGCAGGCAGCAGCGTGTCTTCAATCGTCAATGCCGCGACGCCGGCGCGCTCAAGCTCTTCGACGGTGCGCATCACGTTGAGTGCATTGCCGTAACCGTGGTCGGCATCGGCAATAAAAGGCAGCTGGGCGACGCGGCCGATACGGGTGGCCTGCTCGACGAACTCACTCAGCGTGATCAAGGCAAAATCGGGCGCCGCCAATACCTGCAACGACGCGACTGACCCTCCCAGGATACCCACCTCAAACCCCAGGTCTGCCGCGATACGGGCGGACATGGGGTCGAATACGGAAGCGGTTTCAACGCAGCTCGGCTTGGCCAGCAATTCGCGGAAGTTGCGGCGCAGCGTCGAATGAGATTTTTTGGGCATGTTCTTTCCTGGCTCTGGTCATCGTCACGTGACGATCTATGTCTATTCGTGGTCGCGCGAGATTACCATGCAGGCGGGGCGGGGATTATGACGTTTGAGCATGGGGTATGCTGGAAACAGATGGTGCATGCCGGCCTTAAAATGCTGATTTCGCATTATTATAGAATTACGTTATGCATTATAAGAAGTTTACAGCAGGCAGTCCGGTCCTTATGGTGTGGGCAGATTATTCCTGTGAACACTACCGAGACCGTACGCGCGGATCGACTTGAACGGCCTGACAAGGCATCTGGAGACGAACGTGCGTTACTTGACGAGACTGGCGGCCGGGTTGGCGGCCGTATTGCTGTGCCTGACCGTGAATGCGCAAACGCTGGTGGTGGGCGACCAAAGCTACAACGCCCAGGCCGCGATGGAAGCGGCGGGGGTGCTTGAAAACCTGCCCTATACCCTTGAATGGAAGCAGTTCACCGCCGGGTCGCCGGTTGCCGAAGCACTCAACGTCGGCAGCCTGGACATTGGCTTGCTGGGTGATGCGCCCGTGCTGTTCCTGGGCGCATTGGGCGCGCCCATCAAGGTGATTGCGGTCAGTCGGCAAAATCTCGACGGCGTGGCCATTCTGGTGAAAAACGATTCGCCGATCAGGAGCCTTGCGGATCTCGCAGGCAAACGTGCGGCCATCTGGAAAGGCTCCTGGAGCCAGCAACTGCTGTTGACTGCACTGGATAAAGCCGGCGTGCCATCGGACTCTCTGGAGTTGCGCTACCTCAGCGCGCTGGACGCCTCCCATGCGTTGGAAGGCGGTTCGGTGGACGTCATCGCCACCTGGGAACCTTACGTTACGCAGCAGGAACGCCAAGGCGCGCGGGTGCTCGCGACGGCTGACGGGTTGATTCCGGCCCAGAGCTTCATTGCAGCCAACGCCCGTGCCGTCGAAGCCAAGCGTGTGCAGATCAGCGATTTTCTCCAGCGCCTGAAAAAGGCGCGTGACTGGGCTCGCCAAACCCCGGCCAACACCGACGCCTATGCCGATGCGTGGGCCAGGCGTACGCGTGCGGACGCCGGTATCGCGCGGGCCTGGTTTGCCCGTGCGCGCACGACCGTCGAGCCCGTGACGGCGCAGTCGCCAGCAGAGGCGCAAAAGACCGTGGACTTTTTTGCCGGCCAAGGGTTGGTCAAGTCGTACCCGGCAGCCAATCTGTTCGATCAGTCATTCGCGGCGTCCCTGCAGCCAGCCGTCGCTAATAACCAGCCGTGAGGCGCCAAGGAATACTCTGGACATGACCAACAGACAGCTCAAACTGGGTGCCTTGACGATGGGCAGTGGCGGGCCGGGTCGCCATAACCTGTGGCTCGATCCGCAATTACCGGCCGACGCCAGCGTCAACGTCGATTGGTACATCGATATTGCGCGTCAGGCCGAGGCGGCGTTGTTCGACTTGATATTTATCGTCGACAGCCAGTTCATCACACCGGGGTCGCCCTCCCATTACCTGAATCGGCTGGAACCGCTGACGCTGCTCTCGGCGCTGGCCGTGAGCACACGCCATATAGGCTTGGTCGGTACGCTGACCACCTCTTACAACTCGCCCTACAACGTTGCGCGGCGCCTGGCCTCACTGGACCTGATCAGCAAAGGTCGTGCGGGATGGAACGTGGTGACCAGCGGCGATGCCGGCACGGCAGGCAACTACAGCCGGGACGAACACTACGATTACGACACGCGCTACGGCCGAGCGGCTGAACACGTCCAGGTTGTGCAGGGCTTGTGGCACTCCTACGAGGAAGATGCCTTCGTGCGCGACCGGGCGACCGGGCAGTTTCTCGACCCGAGCAAACTGCATCGCCTGAATCACCAGGGCGAGCACTTTTCGGTGGTCGGCCCGCTGAATATCCAACGCTCACCCCAAGGCCAGCCGGTGATATTCCAGGCCGGTGATTCGCCCCAGGGGCGCGAGTTGGGTGCCGCGACGGCCGATGTGATCTTTACCCATGCCGCCAGTATCGAGCAGGGCCAGGCGTTCTATCGGGATGTAAAGGGCAGGGCAGCACAACGGGGGCGCGACCCGGAGCAGATACTGGTCATGCCTGGCGCTGAAATTTACGTCGGCGACACGGATGAGCACGCCCGTGAAATCGAGCAGCACTACCATCAGGTCGACCACAGCTTTGAACTCGCGCTGAAGGAATTCGGACGTAACTTTGGCTGGCATGATTTCAACCAGTACGACCTCGATGCGCCGTTTCCCCAGGAAAGCCTCGAGTCTGCGCGCAGCAGCTTTTTTACTGCGGCCAAACGGATTGCCGATCAAGCCCGCGAGAAAGGTTTCACGCTGCGCCAGGCCGTAGAGTTTGGTCGACAACTGCGTCCCGGTGCATTCGTCGGCACAGCTGACACGGTCGCGCAGAAAATGGCCGACTGGTTCGAGGCCCGCGCCGTGGATGGTTTCAACATCTACATCGGGCACCCCGAGCAATTCAAGCGTTTTACCCAAGACGTCATACCGTTATTACAGGCCCGTGGCGTCTATCGCAAAGCGTATGAAGGGACGACCCTGCGCGAAAGCCTGGGGTTGCCGATTCCGCGCTTTGAGCGCCGCGGACAATGCCTCAACGCACTAGGCACAGAAAACACGGTGGTTAAATCTTGAATTGCCTCAACAGGCCTTCCAGGCGATGACCGATGGCGTACAGCTCATCGACCGTGTGTACGCCGCTTTGGGTCTGGTCTGCGACGTTTTCAATCGCGCGGGCTATTTGGTGGACGCTGCGATTGATGGCTTCGGCAACCGACGTCTGCTCTTGCGCGGCGCTGGCGATGTGCGCGTTCATGGTGTTGATGGTAACGATCAACTCGACCGCCTTGCCCAGCGATTGCCCGGCTTGTTCAGCGTGCAGGCTGGCGCCATGGCCTGCTGCGCCGGAGTGGCTCATCGCAGTGACGACCTTGGTGGTGGCCTGGTCAAGGCGCTCGATCATCGCTTGAATTTCCTGGGTGCTGAGTTGCGTCCGGCTTGCCAGCGCGCGTACTTCGTCGGCAACCACGGCAAATCCGCGACCTGCATCCCCGGCCCGGGCGGCTTCGATCGCGGCATTGAGTGCGAGAAGGTTGGTTTGCTCGGCGATCGAGCGGATCACATCCAGCACCGTGACAATGCCTGCTACATCGCCTTGCAGGCTTTTCAGCGAGGCGCCTCCCGCGGACAGGTCCTCGGTCAGGCTGCCCAACCGGGTGATGCTTTCATTGACGACCTGCCTGGCGTGCTGGGCCTGCACATCGGTTTCGCCTGCTGCCTCTGAAGCGCTCTTGGCACTGTTGGCTACTTCTTGCGCCGCAGATGACATCTGATTGATTGCTGCAGCGACTTGATCGGTTTCCTGGCGTTGCTGTTCCATGACCTGATCGATGCATTTGCTCTGTTCGGCCACCTGGGTCACGGACGTATTCAATTCTCTGGCCATGCCGACGATCTGGCCGACCAGCCCATGAATCTTATCGGCGAAGGCATTGAACGACACGGCCACCTGGCCGAACTCGTCGCGGCTGATGGGTAAGCGCCGCGTCAGATCGCCTTCGCCCGCTGCGATTTCATCGAGGAGCTCGCGAATCCGCGACAGGGGACGCAGGCTGCTTTTAACCATTAACACTGCGAGCACACCGGTGATCCCGAGCGCAATCAAGGCAATGACGGTTATCCCGTAGACCAGGCTGCGCACACGCTGATGGATTTCCCCTCGTACTTGGGCAACCTGGCTTTCGATACGGTCGAGATTGATCGCGGTGACCACGACCATGTCCCAGGCCGGCAGGTAAAAGCTGTAAGCCAGCTTGGGAACGACTTTATCCGTATTGATCAGGGCCCCCGAATAGTTGACGAAGTGGGTGTCGTTCTTCGCGGCGGCAACCATTTCCCGGTTCAGGTAAAGCCCGTTCCTGTCTTTGCGCTCACTCATGTTGGTGCCGACGCCTTCACTGCTGTCACCACGAAACAGGCGCACGACCTGACTGTCGTAGCCGATAAAATAGCCGTCGTCCCCATACTTCATCCGGGACAGCCGCGCGATCGCCAGCGCACGCGTTGCGGTGTCTCCCGTCTCGGCCTGCGCATACAGCTCCGCTACCGAGGTTCGGGCAAGGTTGGCGTAGTCTTTCAAGCGTTCCCGGCTTTCATCCAGCAGGCGTTCCCGGGTCGCCGTGACTTCCTGCTCGGCGCTCGACAGCAAGGTGGTGCTCGTTGTCAGCGCCAGCACCGTGGACAACAGCACCACCGGGGCCAGCACCAGCATCAGTACTTTGTTTTTAAACAGCATGCGTGGGGTTCCTCACCTGAATCTGTAGGAAAGCGGCCGGAAGGGCCGCGATCGTCGACTTACCAAAGGGCAATGTCATAGGTGAGGTAGAGGCGATTGCTGTCGCGGCCCCGGGAGAACTCAGAACGGTAGACATAGTTGCGCATGCGCACGCCCAGCCCTTTGAACGTGCCGGCTTGCACAACGTAAGCCAGCTCGGTATCACGCTCCCATTCCTTGACCGTGGTGGCGGACTTGCCGTCATTGCCGCTCAGGTAGCGCGTTGAGAAGGTCAGGCCGGGCACGCCGACGGCGGCGAAGTTGTAGCCATAGTTGAGCATCCAGGTCTTCTCGTCCTCCTCAATGAATTTGCCGATGCCGGCATTACTGAACGAGTAGACGGTCGCGCCGCTGATGTAGGGTAATCCGGCATCACCGCGAAGGGCCTGGTAGCCGCCACCGAGGGTATGGCCTGCAATCACGTAGGACAACTGGCCGCTGAACATGTCATTGTCGATTTTGCCTGCGTAGGCAGAGCCGCTATCAACGCTGTTGAAGTAGCGCAGGTCGCTGGTCAGCACGCCCCCGGCCAGCGGCAGGTCGTGCTGGATACCGGCGAAGTTCTGTCGGTAGAAGTGCTCGAGTTCCCCGTAGAAATAACTCAAGCGCAGGTTTTTGCCCCATTTGTACTCAGCCCCGGCGTAGTTGAAATCACCGGATTTTTCCCCGCTATAGCCATCAGGCACGATCGGCACGCTGTTGGTGGAGTCGCGCAGTTTGAAACGGTCCAGATGCCCGCCGGTCACGGTCAGGTTCTCGATGTCGCTGCTGCTGACCTGGGTGCCCTGGTAGGTCTGGGGCAACAAGCGTGCATCGTTGTAAATCAGCACCGGCGTCTTGGGCAACAAGGTGCCGTACTTGACAGTGGTTTTGGCGAACCTGGCTTTTGCCGTAGCGCCGGCGCTGGCAAACTCGCCGGCCGCCCGCCCGTCATCATGTACCGGCATGAGCCCGGTGCCGCTGCGCCCGCGCCCTGAATCGAGCTTTACCCCATAGAGTCCCAGGGCGTCCACGCCGAAGCCGAGGGTGCCCGCGGTAAATCCGGACTGATAGTCCAGCAGAAATCCCTGGGCCCACTCGGTGCGTTCGCTCTTTGCCGTTCTGGCGGCCCGCGCACTCAAGCCGTGCTCGTCGCGAAAGTTCTCGTTGAAATACACATTGCGCAGTTGCAGCTTGAGCTTGCTGTCATCAATAAAACCTTCGGCGTTGGCCGCCGCGACGGGTACCAGGCCTAACGCGCAAAACAAAGCTCGACGGGTATACATAGGGTTCATGGCAAATGACTCGTTGTTGTTATTTGGGGTACAGGTCGGCACGCGCCTCGTGAGTGAGGCGCGCTGGAAGGCAGCAGGGCTTATGGGTGGATCAGGTGAACAGGCTGATGGCACCGGTCAACAAGGCCAGGGCGGTGACGACCAGGGAGGTCAGCACGGCCCATTTGACGGTGGCCTTCTGGAAGTCGCCGATATCGCGATCGACCATGCCCACCAGCAGCAGGGTCGAGGCCACCAGCGGACTCATGAGGTGAACGGGCTGGCCCAGGATCGAGGCGCGGGCGATTTCGACCGGGTCGATGCCATAAGCGGCGGCGGCATTGGCCAGGATCGGCACCACGCCAAAATAGTAGGCGTCATTGGACAGTACAAAGGTCAGCGGCATGCTGGTGATCGCAACCACCAACGGAAACAGGTGGCCCCAGGATGGCGGGATCCAGTCGACAAGGGTCTGTGCCAGGGCATCCACCATCTTTGTACCGGAAAAGATCCCGGCAAAGATCCCGGCGGCAAATACCAGCAACACCACGGTCATGGCATTGCCCGAGTGCGCCAGGATGCGTTCTTTCTGAATGTCCAATTGCGGGTAGTTGATCATCAGCGCGAGCACGAAGCCGATCAGGAACAGGATCGCGGAATGCATCAGCCCCATCACCAGCGCCGCCATCACCGCGATCACCAGCACCAGATTGACATAGGCCAGCTTCGGACGTTTGTGGGGCGTGTCCTCGAGAATCGCCTCGATGTAGCAATCGCCGCCGCCGCTTTGCAGCTGCACGTTGCCGATACGCTTGCGTTCTGCGCGACCCAGTATGAAGGCCGTGAAGATCACCCACAGGGCACCGCCGATCATGGTCGGCAGCAACGGCACGAAGTACTCGCCGGCATCCAGGCCCAACGCGGCAATAGCCCGTGTCGCGGGGCCGCCCCAGGGCGTCATGCCACTCATGATGCTCAGCGACAGCATGGAGATGGTTGCCAGGATCATCGGGTTCATGCCGATGCGTTTATACAGCGGCAGCATTGCGGCGCAGGTGATCATGTAGGTCGTTGTGCCGTCGCCGTCGAGCGCTACCAGCAACGACAGCAGGGCCGTGCCTACGGCGATCTTCATCGGGTCGCCATTGACCCTCTTCAGGATTTTGCGGATCAGCGGGTCGAACAGGCCTGCGTCGATCATCAGGCCGAAGAACAGGATCGCAAACAGCAGCAACGCGGCAGACGGGGCGACCATTTTCAGGCCGTCGAGCATCATCTTGCCAGTGGTGCCGCCAAAGCCGCCGATCACCGCGAAGACGATGGGAACCACGGTGAGCGCGACGATGGGCGACAAGCGCTTCGTCATGATGAGATAGGTGAATACGACCACCATGGCCAAGCCAAGGAAAGCGAGCATAGGACGATTCTCTTGTTGTTATCGTAAAAATGGCTGACGCCGAGGCGCACGCGCCCTGACCCGCCGGGCGGCACAACGCGCCTGGCGGGGAGGGGGGGTCAGTCAAGTCAGGGGGGAAGCGTTATCCGGTTGTCTCTAGACGCGTTTGGCGTCCTTCAGGTCGTCCCAGGCTTTTCCCGGTGCGGCAGAAGATTTTGCGTCGAGCACCCGGTTCAGCGTGTCGCGGTGGCAGGCATTTTCAGACATCGAAATCACCACCGTCGCTACGGCGTTACTGGCCAGGCTGGTCAGGGCGCGTGCTTCAGACATGAAGCGGTCAACGCCGATCAGCAATGCCAGGCCGGCCAATGGGATGTCGTGGATGACCGTCAGGGTCGAGGCCAGTGCCACGAACCCGCTGCCGGTAACCCCGGCGGCGCCTTTGGAGGACAGCAGCATGATCGCCAGCATGGTGATGATCTGCGTCAGGCTCAGATCAATGTTGCAGGCCTGGGCAATGAAAATCGCCGCCAACGACAGGTAGATGGCCGTGCCGTCCAGGTTGAACGAGTAGCCGGTGGGCAGTACCAGGCCGACGACGCCTTTTTTGCAACCCAGTGCCTCGAGTTTCTCCAGCATGCGCGGCATCACCGGTTCCGTGGAAGAGGTGCCGAGTACCACCAGGAACTCTTCGCGAAAATAGCGCAGCAGCTTCCACAGGCTGAAGCCGTTGGCGCGGCAAATGCTGCCCAGTACCACGAACACGAAAAAGCCGCAGGCGATGTACAAGGTCATGATCAACTTCGCCAGCGAACCCAGCGAAGTGATGCCGTACTGGCCGACAGTGAACGCCAAGGCCCCGAAAGCGCCGACCGGTGCAAAACGCATCAGGTAGGAAAAGATCTTGAAGACCATTTGCGAGGCGGATTCGAGCACGTCGAGTACCGGTTTGCCACGCTCGCCCAGCGACGACAAGGCAAAGCCGGACAACACCGCGATAAACAGCACCGGCAACACTTCACCTTTACTGAAGGCGCCGATAAACGTCTCGGGAATGATGTGCATGAAAAACTCCACCACCCCAAGCTTTGCGGCCGACTCCGTGTACTGGGCCAATCCTTTGGTGCTCAGCTGGCTGGGATCGATGTTCATGCCGGCGCCCGGCTGGAACACGTACACCGCGACCAGGCCAATCACCAGGCTGATCACCGTGAGGACGAAGAACAACAGCATGGTTTTGCCCAGCAGGCGCCCGAGGGAGCGCTTGTCGCTCATCCCGGCGATGCCGGTGACGATGGTGCAGAACACCACGGGCGCAATCATCATCTTGATCAGTTTGATGAACGCGTCACCCAGGGGCTTGAGTGCAATGGCCTGCTGGGCCCAGAAATGCCCGACCACGATGCCGAGCGCCACGGCGCAGAGGATCTGGAAGTAGAGCGATTTAACAACTTTCATGGCATCACCCATTTTTAGAATTGTGCGGATGCAAAAATGCCAACGACTATCGGAATTTATCCGGCAAGGCGCTGCGAGTCAGTGGCGTAGACGTAGCCGGAGAAAAGCCTGCGGGCGGTGCGTACGACTGAGGCCTGAATTGTCTCACCGTTCACGCCGGTGTAGGACAATACGACATCAATCCCGCCGCTCGGGTGTTCGATCCGCACCGCTTCAAGGCGCGGCGTACTGATCCCGCCGAGCATCTGCGCAACGATGCTGCCTTCGATCACACACGCAGTGGCCAAACCAATCGAGCCCGTAATGGCGAGCGCGCGGTGGCAGTTGTGCGGCATGAAGTAACGAACCTGGATCGTGCCCCCCGCTTTCGCGGGCGAAACCAGTACCGGCTTGGGAATCACTTTGTCGCTGACATCGCCCAGGCCCATGGCCAGGCCGGCCTGAAGCCGCAGTGTCTCGAGGCGTCGCAGGAATTCCTTATCGGCGTCCAGTTCCGCCGGGCTCTCATCGCCGCGCTTGCCCAGTTGGCTGGCTTCGACAAGCACCATGGGCATCGCCATGTCGATACAGGTCACCGCAATGCCATCGATCACGTCCTGCGTGTTGCCGGTGGGGAAGAGCTTGCCTGTCTTGCTGCCGGCTGCGTCGAGGAACGTCAGTTGCACCGGTGCGGCCGTACCGGGCACGCCATCAATGGCGGTATCGCCCTCGTAACTGACTTTGCCATCCGGCGTGTACACGTCGGAGTGAATAAAGGTGCCGGTGTTTACGTTACGAATACGCACACGGGTGCGCTCCGGGGTGCCTTTGACCAGACCCTGCTCGACGGCGAACGGGCCCACCGCGCACAGCATGTTGCCGCAGTTGGGTGCGCTGTCGACCCTGCGTTGTGAAACCATCACTTGAACGAACAAGTAATCAACGTCCGCATCCGGGTGCAGCGAAGGGCTGACAATCGCAACCTTGCTGGTTTGCGGGCTGCCACCGCCGATGCCGTCGATCTCCAGTTCATGACCGGAGCCCATCAGGTTGAGCAGCAGTTCGTCGCGGGCCTCAACGGCGGCGGGCAAATCCCAGTCGAGAAAAACCGGGCCTTTCGAGGTGCCGCCGCGCATCAGCACACAGGGAATTCTTTGCATGATACTGACTCTTGTTGATCAATCGGTGTAATTGATGTTCTTGGAGCAAGAGTCTCAAGCTTTAAAAAATGTTTCAAATGCAAAGATTGAAGAGATTATTGCGTTTTGCGAATGATAAATTTACGCTGAGTTTCCTTTTGACGCCTTGTGCGGGTGAGATAAGACATGGAATATGAGCTGAATGACATTCGATCCTTCGTGAAAATCGCTGAACTTGGCAGTTTTCACGAAGCAGCCGATGCCTTGCACCTGTCTCAACCGGCACTCAGTCGCCGAATTAAAAAACTGGAAGAGGGGTTGGGCACCTCGTTGCTGGATCGCACCACGCGCAAGGTCAGCCTCACAAGTGTCGGTCGTGATTTTCTGCCAAAGGCCCGTCGGTTGCTGGATGACTTCGATGAGTCGATTCTCAATATTCGTGAGCTGGCCGAACGCCAGATTGGCCGGGTAACCCTGGCGTGTATCCCTACTGCGGCTTTCTATTTCCTGCCATCAGTCATTCGCCTGTACAACGAGCGCTACCCAAAAATCCGCATCCGCCTGCTGGACTTGAGCGCCAATGAGGGGCTTGAAGCGGTGCTGCGGGGGGAGGCCGACTTCGGGATCAACATGATGAGTGGGCAGCATCCGGACATTGAGTTCGTGCCCCTGGTCAGCGAGCCTTTCGTATTGGCGTGCAGGCGTGATCATGAATTGGCTGGACGCAGTTCGGTCACCTGGTCTGAATTGAGCGATTACCGCCTGATCGGGGTAGGGCGCCTGAGCGGCAACCGCATGTTGCTCGATCACGCGTTGTCTGGCCTGAGTTGGCGGCCGCAATGGTTCTACGAAGTCCAGCACCTCTCGACTTCGCTGGGCCTGGTGGAGGCCGGCCTGGGGGTTTCGGCGATGCCGAGCCTGGCCATGCCGGCTGAAGATCATCCAACCTTGGTCAGCGTCCCGTTGATCGAGCCGGTTGTGAACCGCTCCTTGGGCCTGGTTTACCGCCGGGGAGCATCGCTTTCGCCGGCGGCGGAAAAATTCGTCTCGATACTGCTTGAGCAGTGGCCTCAATGAGCCATACGGCTGGTTTTTTCCTCAAACACGACGCGGCTCGTCCTCGACAATCTTGCGCATCAGGCTCAGGTAGCGACTCGCTGCCAACCCCAGGGGACGGTTCTTTACCCAGATGATATCGACCCATAGCCGCATCTGACTCGGCATGTTGTCAAACACCACCTCCGTCAATGCGCCCGAACTGATCAGAGGTTGTACCAACGGCTGTGGAAGATAAGCCCAGCCCAATCCTTGCTGGACCAGATCCAGCGTTGCCAGGTAATTGTCGCTGTGCCAAATCCGCCGTGACAGCACAACACGTGGATCAGAGTCTGTAGGCCCTCCAGTAGCCACGATGATCTGCCGAACGTTGACCAGTTGCTCTTCACTCAAGGGGCTTTTCTTGCCGGCGGCCGCAGGATGATCCGGAGCGGCAACGGCTACCAGCAATTGGCTCCCCGCTTCAAGAAACGTCTCCCGCTCGTCAAGCCCTGGTCGTTCAAATCCAAGGGCCAATTGCACCCGCCCTTCATGGAGCATGCGCATCGCCTCCGGATGGGACGCGGAGCGAATCTCGATTTCAAGCGTGGGAAACTCCCGGGCGATAATGGACAGCGGACGATTCCATACGCCTGTTTGCAACTCCGGCGCCATCGCAAGGACCAAGCGCTCCTCCAACCCCTGATGAAGCTGGAGCGCATGGGCGTCCAGCAGGTTTAACTGGCTGGCGACCTGTCGAGCCTGGGGCTCAAGTGCTTTGGCGGCGGCCGTAGGAATGGCTTTGCGGGTTGATCGGTCAAAAAGCAATAAATCCAGTTCGGCTTCAAGCTGCGACACCGCCATGTTGATGGCCGAGGGAACCCGCCCCAATTTGCGTGCGGCGGCGGAAAAGGAGCCGCTGTCGACAACCGCAAGGAAAACTTTCAGTGACTCACTGGTAAACGCCATGGTGGTTGTCAGATTTTCTGATGATGATCGTCTTTATTTATCAGGTTTATTAGCCTAATTTCCACTTCTATTCCAAATGAAGTTCGTGGGGCACACCATGTTAAACACTGATTTGAGGGGGCATGTGGCACTTGTCAGTGGTGCCGGAAGTGAAGCGGGTATTGGCATGGCGATCGCTCGCAGGCTAGGTGCAGCGGGTGCGAGATTGATCATCACCGCCAGTAGCCGCCGCATCGAGGAACGCGTTAAAGAGCTGCTCGCAGAAGGGTTTGAAGTTGAGGGCAGGGCGGTTGACCTCACCGATGAACGTCAGGTGCGTGAATTCGGCCTCTGGGCGGTGACGGTCTGGGGGCGGGTCGATATTCTGGTGAATAATGCCGGCATGGCCATGCAAGGCAGCCCTGAGGTTTTCTCGGAGTTGGCGAGTATGGAACTGCATGAGTGGAATCTTTCACTGGCCAGAAACCTAACCACCGCTTTTCTTCTGACGCGGGCTGTTTTGCCCGGTATGAGGGCGCGAAATTACGGGCGCATTGTCAATATCAGTTCCACCACAGGCACCCGCGGGAGCAATCCGGGCGAAGCCGCTTATAGCGCTGCCAAAGCCGCGATGGTGGGCATGAACATGGGACTGGCACTTGAAGTCGCCAAGCACGGGATTACCGTCAACAGCGTGGCGCCCGGATGGATCACCACGGGCTCAACCACGCCGGTTGAAGCAGAGGCGGGGCGCTTTACCCCGATCGGGCGGGCAGGCAGTCCCCACGAAGTGGCGGCGGCGGTTGCATTTCTGGCGTCTCCAGAATCCAGTTACATCACCGGGGAAGTTATCGTGGTCGATGGCGGTAATTGCCTGGTCGAGAATAAAGCCCCTCAATCCGGTTAATGACGTTTGAACGAACATCTGCGCGATATATCAAGGCTATATGTCAGCTGACAATGTAAATAGTTAAAGCCAACACCCACGTATAAGTTCGCGGAGCGATATTCACCCAATATTCGGGAGCTGATGTTGCACCTGGAGAATGATGGGGTATGGCTTATCTATACGGCAACGAAGTTTAACTAATGTGATACTTAACAAAGGGCTCTAGTCATGTCGAACAGTGGAGTTTGTGAATCAGCGATTGCTGCCTTTACCGCAGCCGAGCGTGCCCGTTTTATAGAAAACAACCCAACGTCGATGGCGCTGGCCAAGCGTGCCAAGGTGGCGCTGTTCAACGGTGTGCCCATGCACTGGATGAGCGATTGGTCGATGCCTTCGCCGCTTTTTGTCCAGCGTGCCAAAGGTGCCCGCTTCACCGATGTCGACGGTCATGACTACATAGACTTTTGCCTCGGCGACACCGGCACGATGTTTGGCCATTCACCTGATCCTATCGCCCGCGCCATAGCCGAGCAGGCGAACAATGGCTTGACCACGATGCTGCCTGGCGAAGACGCGGTGGTCTGCGCTGAGTTGCTGGCCCAGCGGTTTGAGTTGCCTTATTGGCAAGTTACCGCCAACGCTACCGACGCCAATCGTTATGTGCTGCGCTGGGCGCGCGCTATCACCCAGCACAATGTTCTACTGGTGTTCGACGGCTGTTATCACGGCACCGTGGATGACGTGATGGTCCGGTACCGAGAGGGCAAGACCGTGCACCGTTCGGGCCTGGTGGGGCAAGCCTACGACTTGACCCAATACAGTCGATCCATTCCCTTCAACGATGTCGCTGCACTGGAGGCTGCTTTAGCTCAGGGCGACGTGTGCGCGCTGATGTGCGAGCCGGCGATGACCAATATAGGCATGGTCCTGCCCGATCCGGGGTTCATGCAACAGTGCCGCGAGCTGACGCGAAAATACGGCAGCCTGTTGGTCATTGATGAGACCCACACTATTTCTACCGGCATCGGTGGATGCACGCGCCAATGGGATTTGAAGCCCGACTTTTTCGTAGTGGGGAAACCCATCGCCGGTGGCGTGCCTTGCGCAGTCTTTGGCATGACCGAGCACGTTGCGCTGGCCATGCACGATGCGCAGATAAGCATCAGCGAAGCGAGCGGCGGGCATGGCCACAGTGGCATGGGCACCACCTTGTCCGCCAACGCACTGGCGATGCGCTGCATGCGCGTCAGCCTCGAAGAGGTCATGACCGAGTCTGCGTACCAGCACATGCTGCCCCTGGCCTCAAGACTGGCCCAGGGATTTCGAGCGCTGTTCAAGCGGCACCAATTGAACTGGTCGGTAACCGAGTTGGGGGCTCGTTGTGAGTTTCAATTCTGTGCCACCGCGCCCAGAACCGGCGCGCAAGCCGAGGAGGCTTTTCATGACAGCCTTCAAATGGCGCTGCACCTCTATCTGATCAATCGCGGGATCCTGATCACACCTTTTCACAACATGACCCTGTGCTGTCCGCAAACAAGTGAAGGGGATGTCGACAGGCTGATCGGTGAGTTGGATAACGCGCTGACCGCGCTGCTTGCCCTATCTGGATCGCGGGTTATCTCTTCATAAGTTCCATTGTTCTTGAATACTGTCCAGTCGCTTGAATGAGCGCCGAGAGGTTTGATATGCAATTTGCTGATAAAAAAGAGGCCGAAGACTATCTGGCCGCCCACCCTGAAGTGCTGAGCATCGAGTTGTTCCTTCTCGACGCGAACGGTGTTCCGCGAGGCAAACTGCTGCATCGCGACGAACTGCTGGCGATCTACGCAAACGGTCGGCCGCTGCCAAGCTCCATTCTCGCCTTGACCGTGCAGGGTGAAGACGTCGAAGACACAGGTCTGGTCTGGGATGTCGCCGATGCCGATTGTTGGACATACCCCTTGGCGGGAAGCCTGACCTTGCAACCCTGGCGCACCAACCCCACCGGTCAGGTGCAGGTGAGCATGCACCCGACCCAAGGTATTCCTGCCGCACCGGCCGACCCGCGACACGTACTGGTGCATGCCATTGACCGACTCAAAGCCGATGGTTTCCATCCGGTAATGGCCGTTGAACTGGAGTTTTACTTGCTGGACCAGCAACGCGATGCCAACGGTCGGCCGCAGCCGGCATTGCAGTCAAACGGCGTCCGTCCTCGGGCGCCGCAGGTGTATGGCCTATACGAGTTAGAACAGCTGCAACCTTTTCTTGATGACCTCTACGCTGCGTGCGCGCTACAAGGGCTGCCCGTACGCACAGCCATCTCCGAGTACGCTCCAGGCCAAGTGGAGTTGACCCTGGAACATCGTTTCGACGCACTCCAGGCTATTGATGAAGGCGTACGCTACAAACGCCTGGTCAAAGGTGTCGCCAACAAACATGGGCTACAAGCGTGCTTCATGGCCAAGCCGTTCAGCGACCAGGCCGGGAGTGGCATGCATTTGCACGTCAGCCTGGCCGACGAGGAGGGTAACAACCTGTATGCGAGCGAAGACCCACAGGGTACGCTCCTGTTGCGTCACTCGATTGGCGGGATGATGGCGACCTTGTTTGACTCGCTGGCGATATTTTGCCCCCATGCCAATTCATATCGCCGGTTCCAGGCCAGCAGTTACGCGCCACTGGCCAAAAGTTGGGGCGTCAACAATCGTACGGTGTCGTTCCGCGTGCCCGGCGGGCCAGCAATCAGTCGGCACATCGAACACCGCATTTGCGGGGCGGACGCCAACCCGTACCTTGCCGCTGCCGCATTACTCGCGGGGATTCACTACGGCATCACCCATCAAAGCGATCCCGGCCCGGCGATCGTGGGAAATGGCTATGAGCAGGCGACCGATTTTCTACCCACCGACTGGCTGACCGCGTTGCAGGCCTTGCAGGATTCAACGTGGGCACGCGAGGCGCTGGGCGCCGAATTCCTAAAAGTGTATCTGGCGATCAAATGGCGCGAGTTCCGTCAATTCAACGCTGAGGTCGGGGAGCAGGACTGGCGCTGGTACCTCACTCACGCATGACTGATGGGCGATAACCGATGCTCACCAGCGGTTGTCAGCGTGGATTTGGGACCCGTGAGCCAAAACAAGGGTAGAGTGTTCATCACTTTCTGTTCATAAGGGCCTTCGCGTAGTCGCACTGGGCGGTTCCAGCGTCCGGACAGGGCAAAAAAATGGTCTATCAATTGTTAAGTGAAGAATGAATCGTCCGCTGTTTGTTTCTCTGGATGGGCCCAAGGGCACCGGCAAAACCACGCTGTTGGAGGCCGTTACGAAAGCACTGAGGGCAGACAACAAAAAAGTGATCCAGCTTTGCGAGAGAAAAAGCGATCCGTACCGGGAGGGAACAATGGCGCTTGTTAACCAGCTCGTCAGAAGTCCCTCCCGGGAGCTGGAGCTGCGGGTGTGTGAACGCTTTGCTGACAGCCGTGCCTGGATTTCCCGGCAGGTGCTGGCTAAACAGCCACCAGGCAGCATCATCCTGATCGATCGCTGGTACCCGTCGGACGCCGCGTTTCGCCGGATAATTCCGTTTGCAGAGATCCTGCAATTGAACATTGATCGAAACGTGCGAGTGCCAGACCTGCATGTCGGGATTGTCACCGCCCCTGAGATTTCATGGGCGAGGGCAGGGGCGCGACGGCGTGGGCTGAGCAGTACCGTGATCCATAAGCTGGAAGAACATGTCGCTTGTACCCTGGCATTCGAGCGAGCAATTGCAGATCACGGTTGGGTTGTGTGCCGTAATGAAGGCACGATCGAAGACGCAACGATGCAGGTGATCTCCGCGATCTATAGAGTCCTTGCTTGCGCGTCCCCGGCAGTCATTCTACCGGCCCCGACCTCCATCGATTCCTTGTGCTATCCAGGCTTCTAATGCCTCGGCGCTCATAGGCTTGGCTATCAAATAACCCTGTGCTTCGGAACATCCCCACTGTATTAACAGGTCCAGGATTTCTTGATTTTCTACGCCTTCTGCAACCACCTGGTAGCCGAGCCCCTTAGCCAGTCCGATCAGGGTTTTAACCAGTTGCTTGTCATTTTGATTGCTGCCCAGCCCGCTGATCAGAGATTGGTCAAGCTTGACGGTATTGGCCGGGAGCTCCTTCAAATAAGCCCAGTTGCTGTAGCCGGTGCCAAAGTCATCAACAGCAACCTCTACGCCAAACTTACGGACACGCTCCAGTTGCCGGATGACTTCTTCAGGGTTGGTCATGAGCATGCTTTCGGTAAACTCGAGTTCAAAGCCAGCGGGGTCCAGGCCGTGCTGTTGAATCTCATGGATCATCGCGTCGACGAATTCGGCGCTTTCAAGATCGCTGACGGTAATGTTCATCGCTATCCGCAGGCGCACACCTTGCGCTTTCCAAATAACCGCTTGCTGGATGATTGCGTTGAGCACCCACAATCCAACAGAGGGTATGAGTGCGGTTTTTTCAGCCAAGGGTATGAATTCAGCAGGGCTGATGGGCCCCAGTAAAGGATGTGTCCAACGTAATAGTGCTTCTACTGAATGACACCGTCCTGAGGGCAGTTTGATCTTTGGCTGGTACACCAGGCTGAGCTGTTTGTCGGCGCAGACCGCCTCCGGTAACGAACTCAACAACATGAACGCGCGTTGTTGAGCCGCATCAAAATGGGGTTCATAGCGCGACCATCCCAGCCTGCGGTCACGCGCCTCATCCGCAGCGCTGACCACCAGGCGAAGCCAGTCTTGCTGGAGCCCTGAGCTATGAATAGGCAGGACGCCAATCCCGACTTGCATGAGTATGGGGATGGCGTGGCATTCGACAGGCTTTTTGAAGTCCTTGAGGATGTTTTCACAAATGTGCTCGGCCGTTTGATCCTCCTCAAGGAGGAAACCAAACCGCGTCGGGCTAATTTTATAAAGTAGACACTGTGGCGGTAACAGTTTTTGTAGGCGCGCTTTGATTGCCAGGACCAAGTCCGTGGCAAAACTGTAGCCCAGCGCCTTCACGATATCGTTGAGGAACTTTGGCGAGATGATGTCAACCGCATACGCTTGGCACGCGCTGTGGGTCTTGAGCGCTTGGCGTATATCCTCCTCAAACCGGAGTCGATTAAATAACCCTGTGGGTTGGTCGACGAAGTTTCGAGCGCGCATGCTGTGGATGCGCATCATCACCAGTTCAGCAAAACCGCTGAGCATCCCGCTATCACGCTCACTCATAGCGGCGCGTGAGACTGTATCAATGATGCACAGGCTTCCCAGCGTAAAACCCTCTTCGGTAATCAGTGGGGTGCCTGTGTAATAACGAATATACGGAGGCCCCGTGACCAGGGAATTGTCTTTAAAACGGGGATCAAGCGTCGCGTCCAATACCTCCAGCGGGGCGTTATCCAGCGTCGAGTAAGCGCAGAAGGACACTTCTCGTGGTGTCTGCGTCTCTTTAAGCCCTACGCGCGCCTTGAACCATTGCTGATGCTCATCGACGATCGAAATCAGCGCTATGGGTGCGTTGAAGTAAGCAGAAACCATCTCGACGATTTTATCGAAGACAGTATCGTATTCGCTGTCAGCTGGACAAAATTTCGCGACCTCTTTAAGCCGTTCAATTTCATTCGGCGGAATAGGAGCGCCTGCGCCCATGACAATCCTCGGAGTGGCTGTGTTTATGTGCACGGTATCAGACAGTGCCATCATTATGATGTTGTTTTTTCTATTCCTCTGATAGCTCAACGGTATGCAGGCAGGCGGCCTCTCCTGTGTTGCCGGGAGAGGCGCGTATTTGGCCTCAGCACACCCACCTCACAACCTGAGCTCCAGCCATGGCGATACGCGTATTACCCGGCTTTCGGTGGGTGAGGGCGCGCAGTACGTTCCCATTGTGCGCAATTCCCACCGCATCTGGCGCGAGCTTGAGCAATTGTCAGGGGAGTCGCTGTTCGAACAGTCGGGTCTATTGGTTCTGACTTCGAGTCCCGAGTTTGACCCCAACGATAAAACCGATTTCACATTGCGCACCATCGGCCTAGCACAGGCCTATGGCATCGAGCACGACGTTTTATCCGCCGAACAGATTCGCCAGCGCTTTCCACAATTTGCCAACGTACACGACACTGCCATCGGCTATTTCGAGCCAGGTGGAGGTTTTGTACGTCCTGAACGTTGCATTGATGTGCAGCTCAAGTTGGCCGAGCAACTCAGGGCATTGGCTTTCTGATGAGCAAGTGGTCGGTTTGTATCGTTTTGTATCTGCGCTTTAGATAGATACACAGCGATTCTTTTAAGTCGGTTGATGACACATACGGGATACCTGCGGGGCTTTAAATGAACCCATCGAGAAGGCGCAAACCTTCTCCAATGGATGACTCATTTAACTCGCAGCTATCTCTGCGCGTTTCGCGAAGTTGTCGATCAATGACTTATAGGAAATTCAAAATGCCTGCAGCTACGTTCGGTTTCACCTGGCGCCATTGTCTGGCCTCTTCTGTGAGAATGGGCGTTTTGGGGTTGGCCCTGATAGCCGGCAACGGCGGTGCCTGGGCTGCTGGTCCGGCCGCCGATGCGTCAGTTGCCAGCTCGGCCTCGACCAATCCCGAATCGATCCGACCTTATCGAATTCACGTCGATGAAGCTCAATTGACCGATCTGAAAAAGCGCATTGCGGCGACCCGCTGGCCGGACAAAGAGACCGTCAATGACGTTTCCCAAGGCGTGCAGCTGGCCCAGGTCCAGGCGCTGGTGAAGTATTGGGGCAGCGACTATGACTGGCGCAAGGCCGAAGCAAAGCTCAATGCGCTGCCTGAATTCATCACCACTATCGACGGCGTCGATATTCAATTCATCCATGTTCGCTCGCGAAACCCCAACGCGATGCCGCTGCTTCTGACACACGGATGGCCTGGCTCACAGTTCGAGTTCCTGAAGACTATCGGCCCGCTGACGGATCCCGTTGCTTACGGGGGTAAGGTTGAAGATTCGTTCGACGTGATCATTCCATCGATTCCGGGACACGGTTTTTCCGGTAAGCCAACTGAATTGGGCTGGGGGCCGGATCGAGTCGCGAAGGCTTGGGATGTGCTCATCAAGCGTCTGGGATATACCCACTATGTTTCCCAGGGCGGAGATCACGGTTCGGTGATATCGGATGCATTGGGCCGCCGGAATCCGCCGGGTCTGTTGGGCATTCACTTGAACATGCCGGCCACCATCCCGCCCGAACTGGTCAAGCCGATCAATAGCGGTGACCCGGCCCCCGTTGGGCTCACTGAGCCTGAACGCAAGGCGTTTGATTCCTTGAGCACCTTCTTCGGCCGCAATGCAGCATACGGCGCGATGATGGTTACGCGCCCGCAGACTATCGGTTACCTGCTGGCCGATTCGCCTACCGGTACTGCGGCGTGGATGTACGAAAAAATCGCCGCATGGACGGACAGTGATGGTCAGCCTGAACGGGTATTGACCCGTGACGAAATGCTGGACGATATCAGCCTGTACTGGCTGACGAACGCAGGCGCATCGTCATCGCGTTTCTACTGGGAAAACAACAACAACAATTTCAGCGCTGCCGCGCAGAACACCGCAAGCATCAAGGTGCCGGTGGCGATCACGGTCTTCCCGCACGAGATCTATCAGGCGCCAAAAAGCTGGGCACAACGCGCTTACCCATCACTTTCCTACTACAGCCAGGTTAACAAGGGCGGCCACTTCGCTTCCTGGGAACAACCTCAATTGTTCAGCGAGGAGTTGCGGGAGGCCTTCCGGCCGCTGCGCGCCAAGCTGAGCGCAACGAAGACCGTCCAGTAGCTCACACGCAATCCAGTCAACACACCGGGCCGCTATTCGGCGGCTCGCTACGGAGAAACACCATGGAGATGACCTTGCTGAACAACCAAAATAAATCCAGCCGCCTGCGGGGTCTTGCCCCATCGCTGTTGGCAGCAGCGGTGCTGCAATTCGCAGCGGTGTCTGTCGGTTTTTCCCAAGCCAGCGCGGCTGATGTACCCGCGTCCACCATTGGGGCTATCACGCCGGGAGCTCACACCTCTCTCGGTGATCTTAAGCATGTGAAAGCGGGGCTGCTGGACGTTTCTTACGCGGAACTCGGCCCAGCCGATGGCCCTGTGGTCATTTTGCTGCACGGCTGGCCCTACGATATCAACGCATACGCTGATGTCGCTCCTGCTTTGGCGGACAAGGGATATCGAGTGTTGATCCCTTCTGCGCGTGGTTATGGCGACACGCATTTTCTCTCGGCCAAGACAGTTCGCAATGGTCAACCTGCTGCGCTGGCGAACGACCTGATCGACTTCATGGATGCGCTGAAGATCAAGAAGGCGGTGCTGGGTGGGTTTGACTGGGGCGCCCGCACTGCAGATATCGTTGCCGCACTGTGGCCGGAAAGAGTGAAAGCCCTGGTTGCTGTGAGCGGTTACCTGATAGGCAGCCAAGAGGCGGGCAAGGCGCCATTGCCGCCAGCCGCCGAACTGCAGTGGTGGTACCAGTTCTACTTCGCGACCGAGCGCGGGCGCCTGGGCTACGAAAAAAACACTCATGACTTCGCCAAGCTCATCTGGAAGCTGGCGTCGCCACAGTGGAATTTCGACGACCCCACTTATGAGCGCAGCGCGGCGTCCTTGCAAAACCCTGATCACGTGGCCGTGTCGATTTTCAACTATCGCTGGCGCCTGGGGTTGGTCAAGGGCGAAGCCAGATACGACGCACTGGAGAAGAAACTCGCGGCATTTCCGTCCATCAGCGTGCCCACCATCACCCTGGAAGGTGATGCGAACGGCGCACCGCACCCACCTGCCGAGGCGTACGCCAAGCGCTTCACTGGCAAGTATGAGTACCGATTGATCACCGGTGGTGTTGGCCACAACTTGCCGCAGGAAGCGCCGAAAGCCTTCGCCCAGGCGGTGATCGACGCCGATCACCTTTGAGAACCGGTGGAAGGGATAGCGATGATGAAGCTGAAATTTCTGGCCGCGATGTCGACTGCCATTGCAATCGCAGCGTTGACCGCTACCGGTGTTGCCTCGGGCGACGCCGGTAATGGCGACGCCTCACCGATCTATGGCGTGAAATTGCCTGAAAACTACCGCCTATGGCCGCTGATTGCGCCCGCGCAGGAAGCGGCCCCCTTGAACGAACTGCGAGCCGTGCTGGGCAATGACTTGGCCATCAAGGCTTATCAGGATTCAACGCTGCCATTCCCTGATGGCACGGTGCTGGTAAAGCTGGCCTGGAAACATGTGCAGTCCCCGGAATTCGAGCCGGCGTCCATACCGGGGCCGGCCACGACCGTGCAGGTGATGGTCAAGGACTCGAAAAAATATGCAGCAACCGGTGGTTGGGGATTCGGGCGGTTTATCAACGGTAAACCGGCCGATGAAGCCCAACACGAAACCTGCTTCGCCTGTCACCAGGCGCGAGTGCGTAATCACGACTTTGTCTTCACTCGCTTCGCTCCCTGATTTCCCGTCAAACCCGGAGTTAACAATGAAAAAAGTATTAACCGCACTGGCCGTCGCCGTCAGCCTGAGCATGGCGACACACGCCTGGTCGCAAACTGAAAAACCCACGATTGTGCTCGTACATGGCGCCTTTGCCGATGCGTCGAGTTGGAATGGCGTCGTGAAGATTCTCGAGAAGGACGGTTACCCGGTGGTTGCCGCTGCCAACCCATTGCGTGGTGTAAAGAGCGATGGCGCAGCAATCTCGGCATTGCTGACGAGCATTCATTCGGCGGTGGTGTTGGTCGGCCACTCCTATGGCGGCAACGTTATCAGTGATGCGGCCAATGATCATGCAAACGTCAAAGCGCTGGTTTACGTCAGTGCGTTTGCACCTGAGGCCGGGGAAACCGTCGCCGGACTGGCCGGTAAATTCCCGGGCAGCACGCTGGGCCCAACGCTGGCTGCGCCTGTACCGCTGGCCGATGGGGGCAAGGACTTGTACATCCAGCAGGACAAGTTTCACACCCAGTTCGCTGCTGACGTCCCCGCGAAAGAGGCGGCATTGATGGCAGCCACCCAGCGCCCGGTGACGGAAGCGGCGCTCAACGAAGCGTCAGGCAACCCTGCCTGGAAGCATATTCCGTCCTGGTACATCTACGGCGACAAGGACAAGAACATTCCCCCGCAAGCCATGGCATTCATGGCCAAGCGCGCCGCTGCCAAAGCAGTGGAAGTGGTCAAGGGCGCTTCACATGTCGTGATGGTTTCGAACCCGGAACCGGTTGCCCGCCTAATCGAAAAAGCGGCCACGGCGAAGTAACACGCCAAGGTCGAAGCGGCAGAGGAAGACATCGCTCTGATCAACACCATCCGTGTTCCGTAAGGAACCTTTCCAAAGAGAGAACGCAGATGCTTTTACATCTATCGACCTGGGCCGAAATCGAGACGTTTCTCCAGCGCAGCCGTACCATCGTCATCCCGATTGGTTCCAACGAGCAGCATGGGCCCACCGGACTGCTGGGGACGGACTGGATGTGCCCCGAAATCATCGCTCATCAGGCGCAGGAGGCTGCGGATATCCTGATTGCCCCGACGTTCAACATCGGCATGGCGCAGCATCATCTTGGTTTCCCGGGAACGATTTCGCTCAGGCCTTCAACATTCATCGCCGCCATCGGTGACTGGGCTCGCTCGTTGGCTGCACATGGGTTTGAAAAAATCTTTTTCCTCAATGGCCATGGCGGCAACATCGCGTCGATTGAAGCGGCGTTTTCAGAGCTCTACGCCGAGGCGAGTTTTGCACGTCGCCCGGCGGGTTTCGCCTTGAAGTTGTGCAACTGGTGGGATCTTGAGGGTATCAATGATCTGGCGAAGGACCAGTTCCCGACAGGACACGGCATTCATGCAACGCCTTCGGAAATTGCCGTGACCCAGTGGGCCTATCCGCACGCTATCAAGTCGGTTGACTACTCGCCACAGATCGCCAACTGGGGGCCCATTCGGGAGGCTGCAGATTTCCGCGCCCGTCATCCGGATGGGCGCATGGGATCGGACCCGGCGCAAGCGTCCCCGGAAAAAGGCCGGCAACTCGTGATGATGGCAGCGCAAGGCCTGGTTCAGGAGGTGCACGCCTTCAACCATGAGCCGATGCCCGGCTGAAACGCGGGAGAGGGGGGATTCGACGTGGTCAACGCCTGGGCATACCGGGCGTTGTGCTTATCGCGGGCAACCGCAATCAATCAGGTACGCCACGATGTGGAAGATCAATCACAGTTACATTGATGGAGCATTCGTTCCCGTTCAGGGCAATGAAACGGTGCAATGCATCAATCCGGCGACCGAGGCGGTCATCGGTACGCTCACCCTGGCTGATCGTGAAGATGCCAGGCGCGCTATCGCGGCGGCTTCGCATGCTCAAGTCGCGATGGGCCGCACCTCCAAGGCCGAGCGTATCGACATGCTTGAACGGTTGCAGGCTGCCGTGCTGGCGAGCACGAATGAAATTCGCGATACCGCCATCGAAGAGTACGGTGCGCCGTTTGCCCGCGCGCAATGGGTCAGTCGCTACGCTTCGCAGTCATTTAGCAATGCGGCGCAGCTGTTGAAAAACTACGATCTGATTCGTTCGGTCGGTGACGCTACCGTGGTGATGGAGCCGGTCGGAGTCGCGGCGCTGTTTGCCCCCTGGAACAGCACCGCCGGGACGATATGCAGCAAACTGGCATCGGCCATTGCGGCTGGCTGTGCCTCGGTCATCAAACCGAGCGAGTTGAGCCCCTTGCAGACCACCGTGCTTGCCCAAGCGTTGCATCGCGCAGAGTTGCCCAACGGGATTTTCAACATTCTGTTGGGACGCGGCAGTGATGTGGGTGCCGAAATCAGCGCCAGCCCACTCATCGCGAAAGTTTCATTCACCGGGTCCACCGCCACCGGAAAGCTCATTGCACGCGCCGGAATCGAGACCATGAAGCGAGTGAGTCTGTCGCTCACGGGGAAGTCGGCCTCTATCATCCTGGATGACGCCGATCTCGACACCGCCATTCCCCTGGCTCTGAATGCTGCGTTCATGAACAACGGCCAGGCATGTGTCGCCGGCACACGTCTGCTGGTGCCACGCACGCACGCCGAGGACATTATCGACCGCGTCAAAAGCCTGGTTGGAGCGATGGTTGTCGGCAATCCGCAGGATCCGGCCACTGCTCTCGGACCGCTGGTCAATCGCGCCCAATTCGACCGCGTACAAGCTTTCATCCGCTGCGGGCAGGCGCAAGGCGCGACGTTGATTATCGGCGGGGAGGGGAGACCGACCGGCTTGGATAAGGGCTATTTCGTCAGGCCTACGGTCTTTGCCGACGTCAGCAGTGACATGGACATCGCGCAAGAGGAGATTTTCGGCCCGGTGCTATCGATCATTGCGTATGACTCGCCAGAACAGGCGATCGATATTGCCAATGCCAGTCTCTACGGTTTGCAGGCTTATGTGTTTTCCCGGCAACCGGAACGTGCCCAACGCTTGGCGACCCAGCTGCAGGCCGGCTCGGTGTTGATCAACAGAATTTCGCCAGAGCTGCTGGCGCCGTTCGGCGGGGTAAAGCAGTCCGGTGTCGGCCGGGAGTTTGGAGTCTTTGGGCTGGAAGCATTTCTTGAGGCCAAAAGCATCGTGTCGGATTAGCCCGGGGTTGGCGGGAGATTGTGGTCGCGCAACCCAGGCCGCAGGAGAAAAAGCTAATGGCCCACGGCGCGTTGCCTGTGGGCCATTGATTTTTAAGGGTTACGCGGCTGGAGCTTTCGCCTCCTGCAGCAGTTGCTGAATCATCTTTTCCTGCGTCTCGTAGCGACCTTCTCCGAAATGGGTGAAACGCACTTGCCCTTTGGCGTCGATCAGGTAGTGGGCGGGCCAGTACTGGTTATCGAAGTTGCGCCAGATCGCGTAGTTGTTATCGATGGCCACCGGGTAAGTGATGCCGAGCTTTTTCACCTCATCCCTGACATTGCTGATGATGCGTTCAAAGCCGTATTCCGGGGTGTGGACGCCGATTACCACCAAGCCATCCTTCTCGTATTTCTGCGCCCAGTCCTTCACATACGGCAGGGTGTGCTGGCAATTGATGCAGTCGTAAGTCCAGAAATCGACGAGCACCACTTTGCCTCTGAGCGACTCACTGGTCAGTGCGGGCGAATTGAGCCATTCCACCGCGCCGGACAGCGACGGCATCGGGCCTTGGGCGTTGTCGAGGGTGGGTTCGGCCTTGGCCTTGGTTACCAGGTATTCGACGACTTTGGGGACGTTTTCCAGCACACCTTTTTCCAGCACGCTGACGCCTTCGGACGACGCCCCGGCCAACAGCGTCTTGTCGGCACCGGAAGAAATCACCAGCGCTGCGGCCAGGACCGCAAAACCGGTGGCGCGCCGCAGCCAACCGCTGACCGGAATCGAGGCCTTCAGGCGATTGACTAAACCGCGTCCGGCGAAAATCAGCGTACCCAACGACAGTGCACTGCCCAGGCCGTAGGCCACCAGCAACAGGCTGGTTTGCGCATTGGCGCCTTGCAGCATGGCGCCGGTAAGGATCACCCCGAGGATAGGCCCGGCGCACGGCGCCCAGAGCAGGCCGGTGGCGACGCCGATCATCAGCGAACCCAGCGGCCCGGACATTTTGCGCGTCTCGGGGTCGAGGCGATTACCCAGCAACACGAACGGGCTGGCCAGCCAGCCACTGATGCGCGCCGAGATCAGCGACAAGGCAAACAGCGCCATCACCACCAGTGCCACATGACGCCCGGTGTTGTTGGCCTGAATCACCCATTCACTGCTGACCACGGCCAGACTGGAAACCAGCGCGAAGGTCAGGGCCATGCCGCCAAGGGTGAGCAGGATCGATGAGCGTGTGCGGTCGACACCAGCGAACAGAAATGGCACGACCGGCAGGATACAAGGGCTGAGGACGGTCAATAAGCCGCCCAGGAATGCGATGAGGAACATAAGGGTCACCTGATGAAATGTGGGCCGGACTCAGTTATCGCTGTGGCAATCGGCAAATTTTCGGTAGTTCAGGATCTCGGTCTTGCCCTGCGAATCCAGGTAGGTCAGTTGGGCATCGACAATGCCGCAGGAAGCCCCGGCATCCTGTGTCAATGCCACCACTTTCTGGATGTCCAGGTGCGTGCCGTAGGTGTAGGTTTGCGGCGTGACGTCGGCTTCGGCGCGGGCCGAGAAGGTGCAGATATTCAGGGCGGCAAACAGGCAAGTGGCATAGAGGGTATTGGTGTTCATGGTCGTTTCCTCAAGGCTTCAATGGTTGGGTCGTTCAGTTGAGCCGAGGCGCTTCTTGGGTTGGCCTCGATGTGGCTCATTAGAAGCCCGCGAGGTATCTCGCCTGTGTCAAAAACAGGCGCGGATAAATCGGTTCGTATCAGGACCCCGTCCTGATACACAGCCATACAAAACCCCGGAAATTCGTAGTTTTTGCCTCTGCATGTATCCTTCGCCAGAGCAGATACACTGCAATACAAACCGCCCCGGGCGAACGGGCTCAGTCTCTATAGACTGAGCCGCAATTCCCAATAACAGAGGCTTGGCCCATGGAACACGTTGATCACATCCTCATCGTGGACGATGACCGTGAGATTCGAGAGATGGTCGGCAACTACCTGAAGAAGAACGGCCTGCGTACCACCGTGGTTGCGGATGGCCGCCAGATGCGCTCGTTTCTCGAGGCCACGCCGGTGGACCTGATCGTGCTGGACATCATGATGCCCGGCGACGATGGCCTGGTGCTCTGCCGCGACATTCGCGCCGGCAAACACAAGGCCACGCCGGTGCTGATGCTGACCGCCCGCAACGACGAAACCGATCGCATCATCGGCTTGGAAATGGGCGCCGACGACTATCTGGTCAAGCCGTTCTCCGCCCGTGAATTGCTGGCGCGCATCAACGCTGTGCTGCGCCGCACGCGCATGCTGCCGCCCAACCTGGTCGTTACCGAAACCGGAAGGTTGCTGGGGTTCGGGCGCTGGCGCCTGGACACATCCGCCCGCCATCTGCTTGACGAAGACGGCACCATGGTCGCCCTCAGCGGCGCTGAATATCGCCTGCTGCGGGTGTTCCTCGACCATCCGCAACGGGTACTCAATCGCGACCAGTTGCTCAACCTGACCCAGGGCCGTGACGCCGACCTGTTCGACCGTTCCATTGATCTGCTGGTCAGCCGCCTGCGCCAACGCCTGCTTGACGATGCCCGCGAGCCGGCTTACATCAAAACCGTGCGCAGCGAAGGGTATGTCTTCTCGCTGCCAGTGGAAGTGCTTGGAGCACCGGCATGAAGCCTTCGCTGCATTGGCCTCGTACCCTTGTATCGCGGCTGTCGCTGATCTTTCTGGTCGGATTGACCCTGGCGCAGGCCTTGTCCTTCGGCGTGCAGTACTACGAGCGTTACGAAACCGCGAAAAACACCATGCTCGGTAATCTGGAAACCGACGTGTCGACGTCCATTGCCATCCTTGACCGCTTGCCCGCCGAGGAACGCATGAGTTGGTTGAAACAACTGGATCGACGCAATTACCGCTATTTGCTCGATGAAGGTTCGCCAGGCACCGCCCTGCGTGACACGCCGATTGCAGTGACCTCGATCAAGGAGGCCATCGGCAAGGATTACCCGATGACCGTGACAGACATTCCCGGGCCTATCAAACACTTCCAGGTCCATCTGAAACTGGCCGACGGCAGCCCGGTGACCATCGACGTGCGCCCCTCGATGGTGCCGTTGTCGTCGTGGCTGCCGGTGGTTTTGCTGGGCCAGTTGGCCTTGATGATTCTGTGCGCGTGGCTGGCCGTCCGCATTGCCATACGCCCGCTGACTCGCCTGGCCCAGGCCGTGGAAAACCTCGATCCCAATACTCACCCGGTGTACCTGGATGAACAAGGCCCGACCGAAGTCGCACATGCTGCCATCGCGTTCAATGCCATGCAGGCGCGCATTGCGGCCTATCTGAAAGAACGCATGCAACTGCTGGCGGCGATTTCCCACGACCTGCAAACCCCGATCACGCGCATGAAGCTGCGTGCCGAATTGATGGACGACTGCGGCGACAAAGACAAATTGTGGAATGACCTCGGCGAGATGGAGCATCTGGTGCGTGAAGGCGTTGCCTATGCCCGCAGCGTGCATGGTGCCACCGAGGAAAGCCGCCGTACCGATCTTGATTCATTCCTCGACAGCCTCGTGTTCGACTACCAGGACATGGGCAAGGACGTGCAGCTCAGCGGCAAAAGCAACGCAGTGATCCACACCCGGCCCCACGCGCTGCGCCGAGTGCTGGTAAACCTCACGGATAACGCGCTCAAATTCGCCGGTGCAGCGCAGCTGCGGGTTGAATCGAAGGACGGCGACAGCCTCTCGGTGACCGTGATGGATCGTGGTCCCGGCATCGCCGAGGAGGAGCTGGCCCGTGTGATTGAGCCATTTTACCGCGTGGAAAATTCGCGCAACCGCAGCACCGGCGGCACGGGCCTGGGCCTGGCTATCGCCCAGCAACTGGCACAAGCCCTCGGCGGCTCCCTGACCTTGAGAAATCGCGAAGGCGGCGGACTGTGCGCTGAGCTGAGATTACCGACTCGCTCTTTTTAGCGGGCTTGCTCAGGAGCGAGTCGCCCCTACAAAAGCGATCACTGCCGGCACACGAGCTGAAACGATGCTGGCACTCGAAGCGCCGGGCTGCACGTCATGTCCTGGTTTTTGTGGGGCTGGGTAAATGACTCGGGCGGACGGATAAGGCACTGAGTACGCCAATCCTCAAGAGGGAAATTGGAATCAAGGAAGAGGGCAGTCTGAGGAAAAAAAGCAGGCGCTTGAATGACGCCAGTACTCCCGCCAAGGCCCGAGTGGCCCAATGTAAGCAGGCGTGCGTGAAGCCTTGGTGCGAACTTCGTCAGCCACTACGGCAAAACGCGGCGTTCAGGGCAAGCAGATTGGTCTGGTCGGCGATGTTGCGGATCATCTCGGCCAGGGGGCTCAACACTGAGAATGGCAGCGGGAGCTGGGCAGGATTAAGGCGAGCGGTTTTCTTCGGGGTGGCCGATGAGAGAGAAGGCATATTGGACAACATATGTCCAATTTCACTTATCTCCGGCCGTTCCGTAACCCCTTGAAATCCCGAAACTAAAAAATTAGCTTTCACTAAACTCCGACAATTTTAACCAAAAAAACGGTGATAAGTGAAACGTAATCTATATAAATCAATAGGTTACATATCTCCGGTAATTTGGACAAGCGGTCTACACCGCTGGCCACCTGCGTCTATTCTTTCCTCCAATAGCTTTCCGACCATACCGGTCGCTATCTTGGAGTCGAGCAATGACCTACGTAGGGGCTTTCGCCAATTCGGACATCCACCCAGATCTGCTGATCGTCACCAGCATCCACAAGCCACCTCGCGAGGCAGTTCGCCTCTGCAGGCTTTCCGATGGTCTCCGGCTTACGCTGCCCCCTTCGCGCGTGCGTGTCATTCCTGACGGTACCGGTGCGTTTGAAGAGCACATGGCTGTTGAAATCAAAAAGGCTCGGAAGCTCTTCAGCTCTCTGGTTGCTCCAGAAGCGCCTCAGAGTGGGGGGCATTCTATGTATGAGTACCTCGAAATCACGTCCTTGGCTGACGCCAGCTATCGGCTTCCTGCCGTAACTACGTACATCATCCAGCATGAATATAAGATGTTTTCCCATCCTGAATATTCCGTCGCCAATTGCTGGAGACATATCTGCGCACGGTGCGACCTATTGGGCCTTCCGCGCCCAACGCTCGGTTTTGTACGATCGCGATTGGGGGTCTACCGCGACCATCTGTTTCGGGCTCAACTGGGGCAGTTGAAAGGCGATAAATACAGCACTAAAGTCAAGCTACGGCAGCAGTGACCGATGGAATTCAACGTCGGCGAGCCCGTGTTCAGCAAAGATCGCAGTGGCCTTTTCACGGTTACTGAATACGACGTTGCATCGGACAGCTATATCGTCCAGGCCTCAGACAGGCTGACACCGCCTTTCCTCGCTCCACGGGGTAGTCTGGAGAAAATTAATTCAGAGGCTACAGATCGTATACGAGTTCAAACGCTGGCTGATGCCGAGCAGCGAGCGAAAGAGGACAGCGAACCCAAACCAGCATCCCGTTACACACCTGAGCAGATCTTGGTAGCTAAGGCGAGAGAGCGAGTCATCAAGCCGTTGCATGAAGCTGACGAGGTAACGAAAGAAGATAAGCTGCACGCAATGACGACGCTAGACGTTAAGTTAACAATTCTCAATGAGCTCTTAGCGAAATATCGGCAGTGGCCCAGTTGGGAATCGCTTATTCCTGGCAAACCAGGGCGACGCAAAGGCGATACCCGTTTTGATAAGGATATCGAAGACATCATAGCTACTGCTATCGTCGAGGATCATACTGGCCCAGGTGGGACAGTAAAGGCTGTCATAAATGGAGTTCGTGCTCGCTGTTTGCAACGTAATCAGAAAGCTCCGGCAGATGCGACCATCCGGAGACGATACGCCCAGATTTCAGCTCGCCAGGCTCTTGCTAGCAACAAAGGAGTGAAAGCTGCGCGAGATAAGTTTGATACATTCGACAGTGGAGTCTTGACCACTCACGCTCTGCAGATTGTCCATGCAGACAACAGCCCGCTAGACTGTCACGCCGTGGATCCTGAAACTGGAGAATGGCTCGGTAGACCCAACCTGACGATAATTGTGGATGATCATACTCGGTCATTCCTAGGGTTTTCGCTTTCGTATCGATACCCATCCAGAAATACTCTTGCTGATGCTATGTTGATGGCCGTAACGCCTAAGGCCGACCTGCTTGTAGAATTTGGACTTTCGGGATCGTATTTCTGGATACAGTACGGCGCCGGAGAGCTCTATCGTGTCGATGGCGGCGGGGATTTGAATGCAAAAACTGTTTTAGCAGCGCTAGCTAAACACGGTATAGAGCCTGACAATCGAATGCGCCCCCAGAGTGGAGGAGAGGTCGAGCGAGGATTCGGCAAGATAAATCCTTTATTTATGCAAAGATTAAAAGGTGCGATAGCCTCCAATCGAAAGATTGCACGTGGCGAAGATCCCCAGTCTACGGCGACGTATAGCGTTACTGACTTATTCATACTAATCATAACTCAGATTTGTATTTGGCATGAGACTCCCGGAGATGGCTTTACTCCAAACCAACTGTGGATCAAAAGTTTTGGAATCCAGGATGGGGTGATAAAAGCTCCAAGGACTGTGAAGGATCCTCTTCAGTTTAGAATAGATGCCATGCATGAGCGCTATGTAAGAGTTCGGCGTGAAGGGATATTAGCTTTAGGTCTGCTTTATAAAGTTGGGCCATACAGAAATAAAGTTGGCGCGCGTGTCCGGGTCAAACTTGACCATAACAACCTAAGGCGTGCCTGGGTTGAGTTTGAAGATAAATGGCATGTAATAGAACTGAAGAATAACGAGGGCATCGACAAGAGTCATCCACTCTATGTTCCAAAAACGATGTGGGAGTGGAATATCAAGCGAAAGTCTGGCCTGCCCCGGGGCGAGGTGACCGATGCTGGACTGCACATGATTAATGATCAACGAGATCTGATGAAAAGCCTGGTTACTGATAGCGAGCGGAGAAGGCTCGAAGAATCAGCTGCTCTGCAGGAGCGTGTGGCGTCTACGTTGCTCCCTACAGGCCTCGACAACGCTACAAAAGGTGCCGGCGACAAAAAACCTGAGGATAGCGCTCAACGGCAGCGCGGCCCAGCCCCTCCGATGATGGGAGATGATGATCTATGAATCACCTCAATGAAAGGACTCAGCAACTGTTGGAATTGCCTCGCGAGGAGAGGGCGCTGGCCTGCATGCGCGAGATTTTCCTGCTGCACCCTACGGCGATGGCGGCTGAACAGAGTGTCCAACGGTTGTTGTCTTTGCCTCGTACCACCTCTAATCCCGGCATGTCCTTGGTCGCGCTTCCTGGTCTCGGAAAATCTTCATTGGGTCAACGGTGGCAAACGCAAAGCTCCATGCCGGAATCCAAGTGGGCGGGAAAAGTAATCTACATCGATCTCGTCAAGAACATTGCAAACCTCAACATCATGAAGCTCTTCCTGGCCGAGATTGGTACCAAATTCTATAAAAGAATCCTTAACCAGTCGTATCGGGACGCAGGGATAGCGCAGAGGCTGATCAGGGAAAACAACGTGCGCGGCGTGTTCATCGATGAGATCCCTCTGGTAGAACAGACGTTGTCGGAGAAGCGGATGAACCGAGAGTACGGCGCTATCAAAGGCTTTGCTGGGGCCGACTGGCAGCTAAATGTGATCCTGAGCGGGACACCTAAAGGGCTGAATAAGGTCTATGGGGAGGACGACACGTTGAAGTCCCGATTCAACCTCAGGGTGGCCACGCTCTCACCATGGGACAACGATTATGAGGGCGAGTCGTTCATTCGAGGCTATTTGTACTACATGCCCCTGATGCAGCCATCAGTCGTGAATAACACTCTCCTGGCCAATCTGAAAAAGAACGCCACGACAACGGCCTTGGTCGATGGAGCGTACATCACGTACTGCTCCCGCCGCGCTCTGAGAGATATCTTGGCGGAGGCTTGCCGTATGGCGGTGGAGAGTGGGCAGGAATACATCAATGCCGACAGCATTCTTCACGCCTGGAACAGCATGCAGGGCAAGACCGATGCTCTGAAAAAACTGGAAGTCCGAGAAGTCCCGGCGCAGGGGGTTATTCCCGCCCCCTAATATGAACCCACATCAGCGCTGTCATCCAGATGCCCCGAGCAGATTCAGCAGGACTTCTGCTCGCGACCGAATTTACCAGTCAGCGGGTTCGGTGGGCTCATACAGCCTCAACAAGAGCCAGAACAAGCTTCACGAGGACTCAATTTTTGGTCAGGCACGACACCCTTGAATTTTGGTCTGATGACTCTGGCAACCAAGAAGCGCTGAATGACTGCCTTGAGCTCTTAACCTACCAGCGTGAGCTGGGGGTTCTTGGTCGACGAGAAGTGCTGATGATCCTTGCAGAGCCTGGTTGCGGAGCCACCGCCTTTGCTAGGCAGCTCAACTTCCGACTGGGGGAACGGGGGCAACGGGTTCTACTGATGAACAAGGTCTCTGTCCTTGATCCTGGCCGCTTCAAATCCAATCTGGACGTCTCGCTTCAGATTCACGAAATTAGCAAAAAGGCTGGGTCTACCTCGGCCAGCCTGCATCGCTTGCAGCGCGCTGTATTGGAAGCCCGGCATTACGACACCTTCATTGTTCACGACCTTGAGAATTACGGGAGCGATGAGGTTGATCAGCTGACCAATGCGGCGGCTATTGTCGAGCTTATTCGAGGTAGCCCCGAGGCCAGATTCGTGCTCATGGGTGTTCCCGATACGGCTGAATGGATGAAGGTTGCGTTGAGAGATGCCAACATCGAAAGCAGAACGTTGCACCTGCTGCCGATGCCCGCTGACGCGCGGTTCGGTCACTTCATCACGAGTCTGGCTTTACGTCTCCAGCCGCCGTGCCCAGTAGAACGTATAGATGAGATAGATGTTGCTGCAGTGCATGCGACGTCGAAAGGGAAGGTAGGACATTCAGTAACGACACTGATGGAGCAGATCGTTGATCTCTCAACCGGGACATCAACCAATCACCACGTAGGGCGCCAACATCAGTACGTAGCCGAGATTGCGTCTGAAACTTACCCCACGTGGGTCGAGGCCTATGAGGAAGATGAATCGGTTTCCCGCGATCATGGTAACGCAGTAGGTCATACAGGAAGCGGTAAGCAGGCACCTGTCATCGCATCGAAGCCATTTTTGACGGATCTGCGGCATTCCTTTCCGGCCATCGACAACGAGTCTTTCTCCTCCTGGGTAGCGAGACTCAGCGCGATGGTGACGCACAGCTCTGAGTACATGCTGGTTGAAGAGCTCATTGAATTCTGCAGTAAGGGCGGCGCCGACCCTGACATGCAATTCGGCAATCTTGAGCTGCTGCGATCGCTGAGCGTGGCAGATCGACTCTACCTATCCGAGCAGTTCAGAACAGCCGTGGCTGAGATGATCCCCTACCGGCAGGCTCTAAATTACTGTCCAGGGTGCTTCACATCCGATCTCGCAGCGGGTGTGAGCCCGGCTTGGCGCCTTGAGTGGCGACAGGCGCGACGGTGTGTATGTTTGCGGCACGATGCGCCCGTGATGCTCGAGAGACTCGGTACGTCGGGCTTCACGCTCTTGGACAAGGCCTGGCGGGCTTTCGCGGAGTACATCGACAGCCCGGCCTCCAGGCTCACGACCAAATTTCCCCTTCAGCACTCATCCTCCAATCAGGCGGAGAAGGACAGCGATCGTCTTGTCGCATTGACGGCCAAAGTCCAATGTTGGTTTAAAGGGCTATCGGCTACGACTTCGCCTTCCGCAGATGCCGCAGAGTTCTTGCTCGCATGCTGGCTCCAAGACTCGAGCGAGACTGGGGCTCAAGGGTTTGCACGTTCATACTTTTTCTCCCATACATCAAAGCCCATTTCCGCGACAAAGCGTCAGCAAGGTAAATTGTCAGCTCAACTTATGCCAGACTCATCGCGGCCTCGTGATGTCGCGGTTGCCTACTGGATGCTGGGAATAGCATTCAATGTAATTGACTCAGTCGACGCGGATTTTATAAGAGATACTACTAGGCCATACTCCATTCCTTTCCCGGTTTCCCGCGATGAGGTAGGTTTGTTAGGTTTGCTTGCACTTAATAAAAGGCAGAAGAAGTGTTACCTGGCCTTGGCAGAAACTAAGCTTAGCGAGCAAGAGTTTGAGAGTGTCGTTTGGGCCCTTAAAATTAAACCTCGGCGCAAGCGCAGGTATTAAAGCGTAGGCCATGGCGTGCGAACTCAACTTGAAGATCATCAACTGTAAAGTTATGAGATGTGGCGTCAGCCCAGACCGACTTCGATTAATTCTTTGACCACCTCGATCGCGAAGCCAATCGCGCTACCTCTGAAATCACTGAAGCGATCACGGTTCATCTGACACTGAGTCGCCTTGGCACTGTGCCAGGCGCCCGCTGCGAACCTGGCACAGTGAGAGGGCTGCTCTCACAGACCGACGAGCATGCCGCGATCGTGAACCTCGCAGCAGGTTTCCAGCGCACGCCCCGAGACCAAGGATGACGTCGTTTTAGCGTGATATTGAGAGTGTTGGACGTCCCCATCCTGCGCCAGGTTCGGCTTGCTCACGTTTGACTTCGACTACAATCGACATGCCAAGCAGGCTGCAAGACGCTGATCTCCCTGGTACTCCCCAGCCATCGCTGCCCAGCACTGTGCCACGCTATCCATGTATCGGCTGCTAACGGGCAGAGCAAGCGGCAATGTTGTCAGATCAATCCAGCCGTCCCAGGTAGCGTGATATGTGCCATTTATCAATCTATTGATAAATGGCTGGTGCGAAGGCGCTAGCGCCACCTTTTGAGTCAGGGGGCGGCGGATTGTTTCCTCCTGAGTAATAGTCGGAACGGTGGTGAATCTGTCTTGAAGAAAACTCATGTTCCCTGAAATGAGGTCTAGGCCTTATGGTCTGCCATTCCGACAGAAGGTAATGCAGACAGGTCATTTGACTCATAACTACCTGAAAAACAACAATATTGCATCGTAATTTGTAGCCTTTCGATAAATGTTTTTCTCAGGGTCGAAGGCTATTATACTGGGTATGTCGTCTTTCGAATCCTCTCGCGAAGCCGGAGTCATTGATGGTCAGAACGCACACGCTTGTCGAGTACAGGCTCAAGGAGTTTGAGCTTGAGCAGGCCTTGCGCAACCTCAAAAAGCAGCAGGAAGAGCTCGATTACAAGCTGGACGTAGAGTTTTACCATAAGCTTGAAGACCTGACCGAGCGGCATGGATACAGCATGACACAGGTGTTTGATTTGTTGATGTCACGGTATGAGGGGTCAGCTGCGCAAGCGAGTGGCGCCGCCGGGGAGCTGAACGCGAGAACCAACACTGCACTTCTGGAAATGATGCAGCGTCTGGAGCCAAGACGTGATTCATTGTTAGAAGACGTAGATTGCAGGCCAGATAAGTCTACAACTGGATGTTCCGCCGAATCAAAACATAACTCTGAGGTGTATTCGAAGTCAGATCGAAATCCGACTCAGGAGAGTGGGTCTTCTTCCCTTAACGGTCGCAGTACTGAGCATGATCTCAATCTGGCGACTGATGTGGAAGATAATGAATCTAAGGTCGGAGAAAAGTCTCATGACTAGTGTGGAAGAGTTTATCGAGCTTAGCAATAGAATAACAATGGAGTATGAGGCGATTGCGCCGCTTCTGCGTGATCCTGAAGTTGTTAAGGTTGCACGTTTTTTGGCGGAGCTAGATAAATTGGCCGGGGAATATGATTTCAGCTCACTTGAAATAATGGCGCTGATAGATCCTGGCCGTGCACTGCAACTTGGTGACTCTAGATTCAAACTAGCCAAGACGCAAAAGCGTGGCAAGCGTGCCGTTCGCCAGTGAGTCCAGCCTGCGAACCCCAAGCGTCGCAGCCTCGGCCATTGCAAAGCCGCGGCAATGCTGACTTCACCTGAGTCCTGTCACATCCCGCGGCCTCATTGACCGAAAGCCAAAAATGCACCTGGCTGGCGGATGCACTCTAACCCTCCAATCATCAGCACCCTCTGCGCGCTGACGACGTCAGTCAGGATCGCGCCAATACCTGCTTACTGTCATTTTGTTCACACCCAGATTTTGGGATGTCTGTGCCTGACTCAGCCCCTGAGCTTTGCATTCCTGAATCGACGCCCTCAAGGCCCGGTCGATCACGCGGCCGGCGGGGCGGGTGAGCAGCTCGGCACCGCTCAATTCAGCGCGGGCAGCAGCCAAGATGCCTTCGGCCTCTAAGGCCTTCATCTGTGCGGCAAATTTTGCTATCAGATCATCGACTGTCAGGTCTTCTTTAACCGCAGTGACCGCTCCAATGAGGGCGAGGGTACTGACGCCGAACGCCTCCGACAAATCCTGCAGCTTGTCTAACGTTGGGCTGGACTTTCCATGTTCGAGTTGACTCAGGTACTGACGATTGCTCCCTTCGGGAATTGACTCCTGGGTCAACCCTTTCTGAGATCGCAGCGCGCGAAGTATCGCGGCGAAAGGCACCTTCATCGACACAGGTATTCCTCAAAAGCGAGGATGTAGCCATGTTGTGCCGTAACACTCTACCGTATATAGTAGTCGTATCGTTACGTCGTAGGCGCGTGACTCGACCTACCTCAGGGAGGGTCAGGCAGGCGGGTGAGGGCAGCGGTTCAGGGCGACATCTCTCTACCAGATATCAATTTAGCCCTAAACCGTCGATTGCGATTTTTATCCTCTAGCTCTGGGCAGACTGCAGAGCCCAGGTCAGCAGGGGTTACGTCCGGGTCAGGGCAATTGCTGCAGAGGCGGGATCTTGAATAGGAGTTCAGAGCGTGAAGTCGGTAGCGCTAGGCTCCCGCAGTCAGTGTGCAGCAACGGAGCTGCGTCGTTTGCCGAGAGGCCTGGATTTGTGCGAGGAACCACTAATGAGCAACACAGCATCCCCAGATCCTCCGGCATTCACGATCAAGACTGTCGGGGCGACGATGATTGACCTCCCCTTCAACAGGATGCCGACGGTCATCCAAAAGGCGAAGGCTGCCCTACCTGAAGATGACGTGATGGGATTGACCCCGCGTTTACCAGCCCATACGTCGCCATTACTGAGGCGGTTTCACCGCAACGGTTACCTGGTGGTATAGGAGTACACGGGCGGGCTTCGTGGATGCCCATCAATTACTTCGGTAACAGTGGCATCAGCCCATTTTTCGAGCTGCATTGAATACTGGACGTCATGCTGGTACGGATCGAGTGAACTGCCATGTCTACAGACTATGAATCTTTGAACAGCTTGCAGACCGCCGCGGAGGTCAAGCCAACCTCAATCCCCGCAAGCGTCGAGCGTGCTATGGGTGTGCGGTTCGAATTTCCGGCCACCGCATACATGTGCTGTGCGAGGGTAGATCACGAAATCAACTGCCTAGTAGGTGTGGTTTACCAAGAACAACGCGGGCTTTTTCGAGATGGCGCAACCGTTCGGACGTCCTCGCTTCGTCGACGGTTTGAGAGCCACGGATATCATGTCTTCGAAACGAGCAATGGCAGTGCATATGTCGTTTGCGAATGGGCGCCGGATGGATTTAGCCCACGCTTTTCTGGCGTACGCCACTAGCCATCCGGCATACGGATCCACACAGGTGAAGCTTTTATGACCCCATGGATTATCAATGCACTCGAAACCAGCAGCTCATAACGGTGCCCGTGCGAAGGTCAGACAGGTGTGGAAACGCTAAAGCCGTACAACCTGTAAATCACATCGAAACACAGCAAATTCCCAAGTGACCGACTGATGAAGCTACGAATTTACTCAGACCTGCATAACGAATTTCACCGCTTCGATCCGCCGACCGTCGATCCCGACGTCGACTTGGTCATCCTCGCTGGCGACATAGACAAAAAAGCCCGCGGCGTGAGATGGGCAAATGAAACATTCCAGTGCAAGGTCGCTTATATATGCGGCAACCACGAGTACTACGACGGCCATATCGACAGGACACTGCGCAAGATGAGGGATGCCGCAGAGAGCCACGTGCATGTCCTAGAAAATGATTCACTCATCATCAATGGCATCCGCATCTTGGGCACCGCAGCGTGGACGGATTTTTCCTCAACGGGCGACCAACTGGCCGCGAGCAGGATGGCTTGGCAGTGGATGAATGACTTCAACTACATCCGCGCTGATGCGGGATATCGACGCCTGAGACCCGATGACCTCGTCACTCGCAACCATGCTGCCAAGGCCTGGCTGGCCGAGCAGCTTGCCCAGCCTTTTGCAGGCAAAACCATCGTCGTCACACACCATTCCCCATCGCCCTTGGTGGTCGGTACCAAGCATGATGGCCATCTCAATGCGGCGTACACAAATGACTGGCCCAGGATGATCGAGCAGGCGGATCTCTGGATCTTCGGGCACACGCATCAAGCGGTGGACGTCGAGCTGGGCGGGTGTCGAGTGATCTCAAACCCGCGGGGATACCCCAATGAAAACACAGGATTCAATCCTCATCTTGAGATCGATATTTGATGTCTGCGTCCACTCGGAAACGCGAATCCGGCAACCTTGGAAATCCCGTGACCTGTAATCCAGAAATACCTCTAGAAGTTGTCCAGGCAAAGGCCATTGATTGGGGCGTCACAGTAGACGCATACCTGCTTGGCGCGGCCAGGGTCGGGCAGCGGTATGCCGCCCGGGTGTTCAGTGACATGTCCGGCGTAAGCGCTGACGGAATGACAGTGGCCACCCCACCCTTGGAATTGGTCGAAACCAAGTCTGGATTCAAACTGATGCGTTGTCCGAGCAGCAGCGACCACTTTGTGATTGTGAGCGAGCAGCGCACCGGTGACCAGCGATGAGCACCAGCCTTAGGATTCCCAGTGAAGTTCTTAAAGCTGCTGAGCTGAAGTTCAGCACTCGAATTACAGGTTTCCTGTGGCAGCCATTTCCCCGGGGCTGGAGCCTGGCGGGAGAGCTATATGGCGACTTGAGCGGCCGCTTTGAAGAGGGTGGCATGATCCAGACCTCAGCCATCATGGAGTTGAGGTGGGAGCATGGTTACGCGCTTGCCTATACGTTTTCGGACAGCTGCTATGTGCTTGTGCGACCCATTGATAACTGGGACGAGAAGCTGAAGAAACTGTTCATCCATGAAGCACCCGAAGGATCGGAGGGTTGATGCGCCTGCTACCTATTGCCGAAGCTATAGCCCTGGAGGGTGAGCCCTTATCCGGTGCTTCTCCCTCTGAAATTGAGATTATCCAGAACCTGGTGAAAGAAACCGGGAAGGCCGCCTGCGCCGTAACGGCCTGGGTGATCATCGATGTCATTGACACCAACTCAGCACCGATCATCGCATCAGGGAAGCATCCAGTCGTGATGTTCAATCACAGCGTTTTATTGCACAGCACCGGTGAATATCAGCAGGGTGAGCGCATCAAAACTGGGTACGCTGTCTCGTTCGATGGTCGAGGTATCTTCGAAACCGAATCCACCGTCTTCATACTCATGGGCGATGGCTATCGGAGGTCAGCGTCTATCGAGGTGCTGGACGCGATTGCGCCTAGGTCATGGCCAGTATGACAACAGAGGGGTATTTGCGGGCTTGGCTCATGGAGCCAGTCGCCACCTGGCGGAGGGAAGATCGGTAGCGCAAGGTCATAAGGTTGTGCGGATGTCGGAGATGCCCAAGCTCGCGATTGTCACCCCCGATCAACAGCTCAAACGCATCGATCAGTCATTCATGCGCCCCATCCTTGACTACTGGTGGTGAGATTGCCTCGACGCTACTTCATTGCGACGGATGCATGCACCATCAAAACAACGGCCGGCCAAATGCTTAGGGTTAAACACCGATCCGTATCATACGTCGCATCTGTTGAAACATTTTGTAGTCAAGTTACCGACTTATGGCAGCTTGAGTAATGGCGTTTCGCCCTCATTTTGCTGATGTGCGCGGCCTTGTTCCGTATTGAAGAATGTAGTGAGCCTCTGCCGGCATGGCGGGTCACTCTGACCGATTACGTCATGGCGCTGCCATCTCCAACCTCATGAGGCGTAAACCGATGGAACAGAAATATACGATTGAGCGTTCGCTCCTCAAACGAGGCGACATCATCCTGACTGCAGAGAACACGTTAATCAGCAAGGGCGTGCGAGTGGGTACCGCATCGCGATACTCGCATGCATCGATTTGGGTCGGAGGGACGCTGATCGAGGCGGTGCAAGCTGGTGTCTTCTCTAAGAACCCGCAGAGAATCATGCTGGATAAGCAGAGTCACTGTGTGGTGCTTCGGAGCCGAAAGCCTCTGGCAGAGGAGGAGCTCGATCAGATCTGTCGCTATGCACACACCCAGATTGGCTCTTTGTACGCTTTGGATGAGGCGACCCTCGCTCTTCCACGGCGCTTGATGAAGCTCGAGTCAACCAAAAAACAGTTTTGTTCACGGTTGGTTGCCTTAGCCTATGCACAGATCGGATACGACTTCATCAATCTGAGCTCCCCTCACTACTGCACACCGGGCAAACTCGCAAGAACGAAGGCTTTTGAGGTGGTGCCAGGGATAATTCGTGAAGCCCTGCCCGGTGAGGTCGAGTTTGCGAAAAAACACGACCCCAATAAGAAGAACGCGGATGATACCTTCGAGTGGTTGGCTAAGGTCAGAGCGCTGGTCAAATCCAATCCAGAGCTTAATGCCGCGTTCGACATCCAGACAGTAAATGATGTCGATGAACTTCTCTTTAAGCGGCCTGAGCTCGATGAAATCGTGGTCGGCTTTCTGCACGAAAATGACTACCTCACTTACTACAACCATGACGTGAAAGTGAACACATACCGGTACAACCCGGACTTGATGACGTTGATGGTACGGGGTGCCGACGACCCAGTTCGCTTCATCGAGACAGAGCTCCAGAAAGAATACAGCTTGGCTCAGCGCCATTCGCAGAACATTGATAACAGCATCCAGAACTACCTCTCGACTGGGCTGAACTACGTGATGGAGCACCTCAAGCTCTATCAAAATCTCATCAATGGTGTGTGGGTAAGGCTCAAGCACATCGCTATCGCATCCGAAGCCGTGGGAATTGCACAGGTTGCGAATCGTGCTCGGGAACTGATGTCGGAGATCGAGGGGCCGATGGAGCGGGGTATGACAGTGATCAAAAATCCTCGAGTTGGACAGCTAGCGAAAATGGCGCTTTCTAAGTAGGTGGGTTAAGCGGTGGCCCGCTGCTCTTCAATTGGTATCTGCGTTCTGGTATCTCGAAGATGTAGTGACGCGGCGGGCCAGTGAGATCAGGCAAATGCTACCGCGTCAGCCCGTGCCGGCCTGATTCACGTAACGTAGTGGGTCGGGCGCCTACGACTCAGGCATCCAATGACTTCAGACGGAGAGGCCCTGAACGGTTGAGTTGCGATCCAACATCGCTATCCTGTAGGACTAGGCGCTGGTAATCCATTGGCATTGGCCATTGCTGCTGTTCGTAACCTGATGCGAACCGCACATCTATCGAATCGACGCCTGACGCCAGGGGAGAATGAATTGGACATGGATGTGGACGCTCTAGTCCGGGAGGCTGTAAGCGCCATCTGGTCACTTGGCACACTGCCAGAAGGCGGACTCTGGAAAGCACCTGAGTTTATTCAACTGAAAAAAGCCTGCGGCGAAAGATATGAGCACGGCAAAGACACTTTTGGCCTGACATTCGCGCTGGATCATGCGCTCAAATCTCTAGGCCTTCCGTGCCTGGCCAAGAAAGGTACTCACACTGGCGCGCTTGATTCAGCCCAAGCCTATACGCAGCTACACGCGGCTTTCACACGCAAGACAACCCGCCGTCGTTACATATGCCCCCTTGATTTGGCCGAAATCATTCCAACGCTTGAGTTTGGCGATGCAAAAGTCGGGCATTTCACGGCTGCTCAGTTGGATGAGCTCTTTGATAAACCGCGGTTGGCGAGGTACTACCCCAATCTGTCGTTAGACTCAAAACGCTTCTCACAATTTCATTGGTTGATCGTGGAGCAGGACGAGGCTGTGGCCGATAGCACTGGCGGCCGTTCTATGCCCAGCTTCTCGATGATGATGACTCGTGATTTGGGCGAGATCGACCCTCACGAAAGTAGATATCCCCGGGCGGTTGAGCATGCGCTTTTTTTCCTACTTCTGGCTCCGTGGGAAGAATGGTCAACCATGACAGAGGTGGATTGGCGTGGGTTTCGAGTACCGTGGATTTACCAACTGGATGACGACTTGTTTGTGGCGCCTTCTGAGCCCCGAAGCCCGGATTCCCTGTCATGGGAGCCCAAATTTTTCCAAGACGATTTAGGACAAGTCGAAGAAGTTGAGGGGCCGGTGGAGTTGAGGCTGGCTGATGAAGCCAGTCAGCTGCTGTTGGGGCGAAACCAAGAGCATTGGTCTGAATTCCAAGCCGCGCTCAACACCAGCTTGTTCGATACGCCAGTTATTCACTTCCTGGTGCGGGCGTTCTTGGCTAACGGTATCGATGAGTTCATGGCCCACCTTACCGTCGTTGAGGCGGCGCTGGGACTTAAGAGCGACTACCGGCGCAAGGAACGGTTGAATCATGCGGGCAAGGGGCCTACGGAGCGAGTAGCACTGCGCCTATCCGCGGCCTTGAATGATCCAGGTGCGGCGAAGATTTATGAACACCTCTTCGACCTCAGAAGTGCGTTCATTCATGGGCGGGGCAGGCTGGAAAAGATCTCCACTGTTCAACGTGTGCAAGCACGAAGAGTTGCGGCGAAAGCTGCCTGGGCTCTAGTGGAGCTAGGACGCGAGTCGGGTAAATCGCGAGATGAGTTGCTAGCCGACTTGCTCGACCGCGGGGTACAGCTCGCTGCCGATCAGCAGTAAGCGGATATTCGTTGCATTCGTCATGTTGCGAGGCTTCAGGTTGCGATCTTATGTTTCCCCCCCCCGGCTTATTACAGGGTAGATGCTATGTACTCGGCAGAAGTCTGCAGGCGCATCTGGAATGTTGTATCGCGATCGAGCTCAAAGCCTCCCCTTGAGGTTTGGCAGGATGGCGGTCGCGTATTTCCACATCGAGGTGCCTGGAATTGGCGGTGTGACCGCCCCCCTTACCAGCCCTATCCGGTGGTGAAGGAAGATCAAGTGTGCGAGGGGGTTTTAACTGGTGGGCGTCCAGTGGATGATGCGCTAACCCTATGCAGTCTATGGCGAGACCTCCGTGCCCATATCCACAATCGTATACCTGGATAGCAACGACTACTCGACCTTGAGCGAGTCCGCACTCGACGAACGTTTAGAGGGATTGAGGTCGAGGCTGAAAGCACTGCGGTCTTTACCAGATGTCACATTCGCTTTTTCGGCCGCGCACATTTCTGAGATGGCGCCTGTCCAGGATCAGTATGCTGAAGCAGGCGTTCGCCGGACGTCACTCTTGGTAGACCTATGCGGGCGGAACGCAATGATCTCGTTCGACAGGTTGATCAAAGCGGAACTGACCAATCTTGTGTCAAAAGGATCAGAACCCGTTCAGGCCATAGATACGAACGGTGAGTGGTTTCCCGATTTCGGCTCTCTGATAACTCCAGTCGATGCTTTGGATATCGCTGGTATCGTGAATAAAGCAGGGCAGGATTCGAACCTCAATCGTCAAGCTCGGCGCGTCCTGAAACGCCAGATGATCAACAAGAACGGCAGCCCTCGCAGCACGCTGGATCAGATGCTGCAGCAGGACGATATTGCTCAGGCGCTGGAGCAATTCCCAATGCGGGACGCAGATGCCCGGATTCTGATGCAGTATGTTGTGGGTTCTGCCACTCGGGCTCAGGCCAATACTGCATTCCTGGAAAGCCTGCGCGACCCAAGCTTCATGGCTCGATGGTTCATCAACCATCATGCAAAGCTAGGTGCGGTCGGTGCCTGGGTGCGTGATCCGGCCCAAAAACTCATCAATACGCTACAGGCCACATTAGCCGAATGGTATACGCGCCTAGCCGGTCTTGACGATGAGAACAGGCGTGATGCGTTGCGGTTCTTCAATGGAACCAAGTGGGCGCGCACGGTTGACGAAAATCTGCTTGCGACTGCCAACCGACTTCTGGGTGAGATCCTGCCCGCTGCTGGGGTCTGTAACGATGTACGTCAGGTGGAAAAGTACTGCCCGGGGCTGACGATAGGTATACGCACTTTCTACGAATCACTGCGTCGCTCAACGGGCGATAATCCCCGAAAGCTCATGAACAGCGACTTCGTAGATGCCGTTCACGCCATGTATGTGCCTTACGTTTCGATGTTCAGAGCAGACAAGTACATGGCGTCAATCATCGCGCCGCTTGCAAAGCCTTGTGGGACGGCGGTCTACTCAAAAATTTCTGAGCTTGTCGACGCGCTTGAAGCCATCTCAGTAGACGATCGCACCGAGCGGCCCTAGCACTCGCTGGGCTCATCCCGGATAGCCCGCATGCGATATCAGCAAACCGCTGAATCTTGGTCGAGATAGAGCAGGCAGGGCTAATACAGCTGCGAGACAATTAGGTATCCTGCGACATTGAACGAAGCTGCCCCTGCTGGAGCTAAAGCCCCTCGCAAGACGCCTTCGATCCCAACGAACAATGAAAGGTTGAAGCCCCAGCGCAGATCCCAGCTATCCGTTGGCGGCGATTCGAAAACAAGGAGTTCAACATGGATGTAGCCAGACGTATCACCGACCTGGATGTCATGACCCAAATTTCTGCGGAATGCAGAGGTATGTACTCCACCGCGCTTGAAGTGCTTACGCTTTATCCCGACTACGCATTGTCCACCTTTCGCAAGCTGTTGGAATTGATGGTCGGCATGGTGGGAGCAAAGCATCAGTTGAACTTCGGTAACCAGGATCTTTGCAGCAAAATCAACCACCTTCACGAATCCCAGCTCATAAGCTACGCGGCAAAAGACTATTGTCACAGAATCCGGCTGTGGGGCAATCAAGCCGTCCATGCCCCCTCACAGGTGGCGGGCGCGAAGGAGCCTCATGAGTCTTCAAAAGCCCAGGTTGGGGACGTTGAAACGGGCAAAAAAGCCCGGCAGGTATTCATCGCCGTGTTGGACGAATTTCACAGGCTGTTAGTCAGCAAGTCTTCAAGAATGCTCATCGTGCCTGCTGAGGTTCCAGACCTGGTACCGGGCCAAGTCATCGGGAAGGCGATCGCCGAGGAGAACTCCTTTGACGTGAAGATGCAAGCCGGTCTTGTGCTGGAAGCTGAGTGGATGAACGCTTGCGGCCGAGGAGGGCTGATCTCCACCCGCGTTAGTGCCGAGCATGCCAAGTCTCTTAAGGCTATGGCCATTGAGATGTATCGCTGTGCCTGTGAGGTCAGTGCTCGCTTGGACTCGATGTCTATGGTCTCCATCACCATGGAGGGTGGGTTTGAAGCCTTGTGGTTGCGACAGTCAGATACCGAGGCTCTCTTTCGTTTCGGAAGCCTGGCCTACACCGCTGAACCTGTTACTGATATGGAACGGCTTGCAGTGGCTGCGATCAAGGAGGCTGCACACCGCAGACACCCTCAAGCTTGCGTGTATTACGGAGACTATCTGCGGCAGGTTGGGGAGTTTGGTGAGGCGGAGGAGATGCTGACTTTCGGTGCAACTTCTGAGCAGTCACAGGCCTATCTGGGCTTGTTCTTTCTCTACAGCACAGCGGAATCACCTTGCTACTCTCCGGAGAAGGCTATCGACATTCTTGAAAAGGGAGTGTCCCGCGACGACCCAGATTGCAAGTTTCAGCTTGGAGTCGCTCTTCATGATGGGGAATTAGCGGCTCAAGACAAAGCTCGTGCCCGCCAGCTGCTTACCGAGGCTGCCCATCAGGGTGTGAAGCGCGCTGCCGCATACCTCAATCTCGTTGTTGACGATACCTTTCAGCGAAATCTTCAGATGGTGGGGCTGTCACTTCTGGCCAGCGTCGATTCTGAGCGAGACAAGTACAAGTCATCGGTCATTGGCCGTAATGACCCTTGTCCATGTCAATCAGGTTCAAAATACAAGAAATGTCACGGTCGGTAATTGATGTCTGCCTAGCGTGATAGTTGAGTTACTCTGCAACCTGCGATGCCCTGTGGATTCTCAGCGCTCCGATGTCACTTTTCACACAGAACTTTATTTTTGAGTGTGCTTGTTCGAGGCACGTGGATCAGGTGGTAAGGCCAAAACAAACTCACGCTGAGCGGCCAAATCGCGTGCAATTGCATAGAAACCAAGTGAGCTAAAATCAACTGCCTGGTCGCTCAGAACGCTCAATACCCGCGGGAGGACGTCCAGCGGTGGATCATGCTTAGCCAGCCCATGTGAGCGGAGAGGGAGACGAGCCTGGTTGCGTCGACGCGCCCCAAACGGCTTATATTCCGTGTGCTACCACTGATCCTATCGTCAAGCATGGCGCCGTCGGAATCGAACGTACATTTCACATTCTGAAGTTGATGAGCTCATCCGTGAGGCGACGCATCTCCCGTGCTGCATGGGAATCGGGGGCAATGTCGGCCAAAGAGTGGAAATAGCCATAGCCTTCCATGAACGCCTTATCCTTGTTAAAAATCTCGATTGCGACCCTGTGGGCTGCCGTCAGCTCTGTTGTAAGGGTGGGCAGCTCCAGTTCTTCGATAGCCTTAAGGATGGTCTCTCGACGCCGAGTATACGCATGCCGAGCATCTTCAAGCTGCGCTCGTAGCGAGTCATCCAAGGTCGGCAGATCGCCGACGTACTCTTCCAGCTCTGGACTGACCGCACCTACATCGTTGTTCGTAATCAGGCCAAAATATACGGGCGATGTTTCCCGGCACCTGATGCGTCGCAATGCAGCCGCAAACGCGTCTGCGCTTTGGATAGACATGAAGCAGTGGCTGTCGAGAACGATCGCAACGAGATCCGCGTATCGACGGATCAGCTCAATGTCTACGTTTACGTCGATCAGAACGTAGTCGTACCGTGTGATAAGCTCGGACAGCTTTTCGGTAGCCTTCTCCTTGTGTTCGACAGTCTCAATAATGTGGCGGTACAGGAATTTGGCATCCTCACGATCTTGCGGAGGAGCGAGGGTCACATTGTCCCGGATTTCTTTCTTCATCCGCTTGATCGCCGCAGGGAAGGTGATCAACTCACGCTCATCGTAGAAATCGATTTTACTTACCAAACTACCAGGTTGGGGAGACCTTCCAGCACCGCGCATTCGGCGATAGACCCCATCGTCGGTAACAATTGCAACCCGGTAAGAAAGGTCAACCAAGCAGGCCGCAACGTTTACCGTTAGAGGCGATTTCCCAACCCCGCCCTTGTACGAAGAAATGGATAGCGCTCGTCCTAGTGGTGCTGGTGCTAGCAGCGGCTTCAACTCTTTAGGCATGTTAAGGCCTGCCCTAGCGAAGAAGCTCCAAAGTGCAGCCGGAGAGGGAGATCGGGTCGATCCCTTGTCATTCAATGTTTCCCATGAGCGCCAAGTACGCGGATCTACGTGTGCCCACCGAGCAGCGTGTTTGACCGAAATATTGGCTTTTTTGCGAAGCTTTCTGAGCTGTTTGCGCTGCTTGTCGTTCATCGCTGCACTTACCTGATTGGTCTGGAGCCTCACGTTAGCGAAGGATGGGTGATGAAGAAATTATGAGCATTGCTCCTATCCTAAACACAGCTTGGCTCCTCAACCGGCCTTGCTACTTGAATCCGGCTGGTTGGGGTGATTCAATCACGCGGCATTAACCATAGATTGTCGGTGTACGGTTTAGGTTTTCTGGCCCTCGAGGGGACGCCGGAGCTTATGGGCGGCGACAGAGCTCATCAACTGCCATTACACGCAACAAATACAGAAGGAGCATTCAAGTTGGCAGATTCCGATGATGAATTGATAGAATGTTACCGTCGACTTTTAGATGACAAACCTCCGGCTGGTCGACAAAAAGAGCAAGTCGTTCAAGATTTCCTAGAACTGCATACCCGATTCATTCCAACCCCTAATCTGCTAAATCACCAACTGCACTTTGAAACCATACTCACGAAGTTCGCACTAGGCACCGACCACATATCCGACTACTGCTATATCACCAGGAGTTCGGGGCGTTGGCGAATCACGCTTGTTGAATTGGAATCCCCAGACAAGCCTATCTTCAATAAAAATGAAGAGAGCCCTGTGTTTTCTTCAAAGTTTCACGAAGCTATATCTCAAGTGCAGAGCTGGAAAAACTTTATTGAGGAGTCAAAATCATGCGTAACTGCACGTTTTTATCCTCTCATGGCGATGTTAGATAACCCTAAAAGCCCGGTGGAGTTTAAGTATCAGCTAGTCATTGGGCGCTCAGCCAACAAGAATAAGAATTACGAACGGAAGCAGGCCCTGCATCGAAAAGAAGTCGAGACCGAGATTGATATATTTACCTATGACCAGCTTATCGACTACTTCCAAGTTGAAAGAACAAAGCTTGTAATGCGTCGCGCCAAAAATGACAGGTTTGAGTTAAAATACATGCATTTCCACCCGCGCAAAATTTTTGCTTGGGTGGGGCCCGATACGCTAATTTTGAGCCCAGAGCAAAAAAAGGAATTATCAGAAGCCGGGTATGAGATTGAGAAGTGGGATAATCACGACCTTCTTAAATACAGTATCAAACTAGCAGAGTCCACAGGAAGAAAAGAACGACTAGATCTTGTAAGAAAAGTACCGCCGCTTGGAACGTAGGGTGCAGGACTCAGTGACCATAGCTGCAAAGCCCTGGCTAGGTTGTTGTCGAAGGCCTATCGGAGCGCAGCGTCCGTTTGGAGGGATAACTTTGGTTGGAGTACTGAGGAGCCAGCCTGGAGCCAATCGCCCGCAGATGAAACTAATCAAGGCATATCTCAAGTGCTGTTTTTTGGGCTACAGCTGATGACCCCGACGGCGATTGATGAAATACCTTCAGGCGGGCGCTGTGGAATCATGAGCTGATGTTGGTTTCCAGTCTGGCGATCCTTGTGCCTATCTCTCAGCCAGTGCTCATTTCCAATTTGGATTACCAAGCTACGGCTGTGTGCTTTGCCCAGAACACTTGCACAAAGGAGTGAGCATGCCGTGCGTCACTCCTTAAGCGCTCGATAGGGCGGTGTATTCCAATACCCGTTAGCGTGTTACCTCATTTTTGAGAGGCCAGCCTTCCGGCACCAATGCAGGAGGTTTGCTCCAAGGAGCTTCCACCAGCGACTTTTGAAACCAATCATCGCGGAGATTGGCATGCTCGGTGATGATGATCTGGAAGCCTGGAACGTCCTCGACCGTGAACTGGTACAGCAGATTAAACAGCTTACGTACCGAATCCATGTCAGCATCGGATTGCTCAGTATTCGTTACCGTACCGTCGACCGCTTTGTAGGATTCCTCTGAGGGGAAATACACTTGGGTTGGCTGGTCGATCACCAAGAAGCGCGGCATAGGTTGATTGCTCTTGGCGCAGTACCAATGCAGGGCGAGCAGTGCAGAAAGATGGTAGGCCAAGTAATTCTCTCCGCCGCCTGTTCGTGACATAGGCACAGAGCGCTCTGGGCGGTCGAATATGATGGTCAGCTTCTTCAGGTCGAATCGGGCAGGGTAGGCACTGAACTCAGATTCGAACCGCTTGTTGTAGAGATTGAATTGCGCCGAGATGCTATTCAGGATCGACGCAAGGCGGTCGTCTGCATCGACGTCTGCCAGTGCCTTCTCAAGCTCCTGCACGCGCATTTCCCGACGGCGATAGTCGGCCTCTTGCTGTTTCAGCGAATTGTCAGGAACAAACCCTTCAAGGAAGAAACTGATGCGCCCCACGACATGCTTGGCAGCGTCGCTTTGCTTCTGTGCGTTCGCCAGCAAGGTATTGGCGGCGATGGCGGCTGTCAGCTCTGCTTCCTTCTCGACAATCGAATTGGATGTGTTTTGAAGGCGTTGGTTTTCCTCCGCGAGATAGCCCTGAATCTGCGGTCGTTGGCCCATCACTGTCTGCATTTCTGCCTCCAAAGACGCCAGTTCGCTGATGAGCGCTTGAGCAATGGGGGTGTCCATGGCCAGATTTTTTTCCGCAAAAGGCCACTGCCATTCGCCCGTCGTAGCATTCTTTGGAAGCGACTTGATGGATAAGAGGCGGTCGATATGTTCCGATGCCTCGCTCTGGAAGCCGCCGGCACGCCGTTCGAACAGCTGACCCGCCTCAACTTTGGATTTGATTTCGCGCCTGGTCTTGCGCAGCCTGGACAGCTCAGCCTCCAGCTTGGGTACCTTGTCCTCAGGCTGGGCATGCGGTTTGGCGGGAGTCCACTGCGCAGCTGCTTTGAGGGCAGTGATGATTTCCTCGACCTCTGCAATGGAGGAGTCTTGAGGAATTATCCCTACGGCCTTGGCTTCCGTCAGCAGTACGATGGCCAGGTTTCGGTTGTTGCCGACGGCTTGCTTTGCCTGCTCCAGCAGCTTTGTCTGGGCTCTCAGGTCTCGCTGGGCTGTCCGGAGTCTGGTCTGCAGCTCGTAGCGCTCATTGGTTGACGCGCCCAGCAGGATAGGCAGCGTATCCTTGATCGCCTGGGGTTGAAACGGCTCGTTCTGGCGATAGAAGAGCTGATCCTTGTTAGTGACTAAGCCTTGTCTTTGAAAAAGGTAATAGTACGAGTGCTTGATGGAGGCTTCGTAGCTGTTACGCGTGTGTTCTTGCGCCACCTCTGTGCGGTTTTCCGGAATGCCAAGTTGACGTGACAGCAACGAGGTGACAGCGATGTCATCCGTGTTGACCACAAGCTCGGAAAACTCAGGGGGCTGCACAAATTCCCCGGTACGTGTCATAGCAAGGCTGCAGCTCGCGCCGCCTGATCGCGGGGTCGGCTTTGCCACCATGACCTGCACGTCCGGAAATTGAAAGATCACTGCGAACCACGACACCTTGTCCTGGATCACGCCATCCGAAACGTTGAAATTCGATTGGCCCATGCAGTATTCGATGATATCCGAAAGGGCTGATTTACCGGTCGATGAGCGGCCCGTAATGATATTGAGACCGTCGACCTCGAAGTTGACATCGCGGCGCTGGCCATCGTGGCTGTATACATGGATGGAGCTGATTTTCATGGTCGAATTCCAAAAGCGGTGTAAACCGTAACCCTGTCTGCAATTTTGGCGAACTCTCGCCCCAGCAAAGCCGCTGCGCGCTGGCACGCCACTGACTCCTCGGTGCCATCGATGTCAGCCTTAACCCTCCTAGCTTTTGGAAGGAGTCGACCCTGTGGAGTGACTTCGAAGCAATCGGTGTGGTGCGCCAACGCAAATGCCTCGAAAGTGAACGGCAGCATTTCCGTTACCCTCTCAGCCAGGCCGATTTGCATCTGGGGGTACGTCTCCACTGTCTTGAGCAGGTAGCCCTTGTAGTGTTTGAGCAGCGCGCTTCGAGATTCGTGGTGGAGACTCAATGGCAACACAAGCAGTGACATCGAAAAGGGCATGCCCTTGGGATCTATCACTGCATAAGCTTTGAGCGACCGCAGCAGCACTACCGCGCAGAAGGCTGGATTGAACAGGTTTTTGGTCTCAAAAGGACGCTGATCCCAGCGAATCATTCGGTATCTCCAGCGGCCTTCGACAGGCGATCCAGAAGCTGTGGATGCCAGTAAACGGTGGGGTAAGGGCGCTTGTTGGCGAGAATCTGAAAGCTGCCGCGTAGGACATAGGGCTCAGTCACGCGCGCCCGTATTTTCAGGTGAGCAAGCTTCTGGGCTTCTGTTTCAGCCCAGGTGTACAGCTTCTTGCCTACCGCAACCAGTTCTGGATCAGAGCATTCCTCAATCGGTGCGTCGAGCGCATCATCGAACAGAGCGTCCTTGGCGCGCTCCCACTCATCCGTCAGGCGCTTTTCGTAGCGGATGATTTCTTCGGAGCCCACCAGGCGCTGTCTTGCCCAGACGGAGCGTTGCTCAAATGCCCTGTAGTAGTCCAGGATCGCATTGCGGATGCGGCTGGGGCTCAATTTCAGATCACGGAGTTGACTCACGAACAGCCGGTTATCGGTGCTCGCATCGACGGGGGACGCGGGTGTCGCGTCCTCAAATGTGATGGGCAGATTGTCATCCTTGTACTCTTCGCTGAAGGCGAACAGTTTCTCTGAAACGTCCCGGGCATAGACCGGTTCGCTCTGCGGGTCACAGAGCATTTGGATGGTCAGATCATTCCACCATCCCTCAAGTCGTTCGAAAACAGCGTCCCTGTGTTCGAGGCGAATGGCTCGCATTTTTTGAGTCTTGATAAGTGCCGGTAGATCGTCGATCCGAGGGGAGTTATCAATAATCACGATTCTCGATACGAAGTCCTCTTTCTCCATCGTAGTCAGCTGCGAGAGCAAGTCTTTGATCTTGGCGAACGATTTTGCGTTGCTGATGGCAAGCGTGTCCTCTGTCAGTTGCCAGAGGCTTGGATGAGCCTTGGTGGTGTCCGCTCCGTAAAGGAAGAAATTCAAGAATGAGTCCGGCGCGACGGACGAGGTGGTGAAAAGGAAAAACTGATAGTCAGACTCAACCCGTCCATTGGCGATGTAACGAGTTAGCCAGATATTGACCGACTTCCAGAAATCCACAGACAGGTCAGTCAGCCGCGCTCCAGCAGCCTTATGTTTGAGCGAGCTCAGTGTCTTCTTACCGGAGGACTCCAAAAAATCGAGGTCGTCTTCCTTTTCGATGAGGATTGCGATGTCCTCGGGAAGCTCTAATGCCTGATACAGAGCAAAGCGAGGCTGGAAAATGTAACCCAGTCCTTGCTCTCTGGCGCTGTAGGGATCACTAGTTTTTTGGTCAGCGGGGTCATTGCCTGCGAAAGAACTCATTATTTAGCCCATGCTCCAAGGTCGATCATTCGGAGCCTTCTACGCCAAGAATGGCGGCGACCCACGACGAATCTGCGCAGGGCGATGGTCGCATCGAGGTTTAACGCGCGTAACAGCATTCTTTCCATGATGGACATCACCTAGCCAAATCTCCTTTTGACGTATTCTGATTTGGCTGGTGGCATATGGCAATCATAAGCGAGGTTCTGTCTTTGTCAGAGCTGCACTTTACGATGAGCATGCCCAAATATAGGCATGCTTATTGAGCTCCGTAGAGCCGAGGCTCCGGAATAGTTGCAACCTTGGCATTGTTGATTGAGGGCTCTTGAATCGCCTAGTGCTTAGCGGAATGCCCCTGAAATGGTGCGGAGAAAGCGGCGCTCTGAACACCCGCATAACGAACATTTTCTACTGAATCCTGGAATGGATATCCTATGAAATCGAATGACCAGACACATCCCGATCTCGTGCTTGATCCCGCGCAACTTAAGCGGATCGAATCCGTACATCGGGGGTTTCTCTATCAGCATCTGTACGCTGTCGGCTGCCTCTTTCTGGCTCAAGCCTCTGGAGTGAAGGAGGTTCTGGTCGAGTTGGATGAGGACGTGGAGCTCAGCACTGATGCCGGCCGGGTGTACGTCCAGGTTAAGACACGCTCCCGCCCCCTGATGCCTGGCGACGCCGCAGGCGCATTGGAGCGGTTCGAGCTGATCCGGCAGGAGGACGGGCCAGGGCTGCGCGCAGGGAAACCATTCTTCGTGATCGTTGCTAACCAACCGCTCGGAGAAACCCTGCAGAACGAAGTGGATGAGGACAAGACCTCCTCGGACATGATTTACCTTTACCCAGAGTCGAAAGCCGCGCGCCCAGATTACCTTCCACCTGCGTGGTCGACTTTAGAAGAGGCCGCGCAATGGTGCGTGACCCAGGCTGAAAAACTTAATTTCTCACTCCTTTCGCCTTCTGCTCTGACTTGGAAAATGGCTGGCTTGGTGATGTTGGCATCTGCCGCCGGGGACGGAAACATCAGACACGTGTTCCGTAGCTCGGAGCTTCCGAGCCTTTTTGAGCAGTTGATTGTGCAACTGCAAGATTTTCCCACGCCGCTCGCCTCATACAGGCCACAGCAGAACGAGCCTACGTTCATATCGGATGAGCGGGTTCGCATCATTTGCGGCTTGTCGGGCGCGGGGAAAACTACGTGGGCAGCCCATGCTGCACTGCTGAGCCCAGAACCATGTGCCTACTACGACGTCGGTGATCTACCTGGGCCCGCTATTGCAAGCTCACTCGTCCGGGAATTAGCTTCAAAGTATTCCAAGCGAGACCCGGAAGGCATCCGGCAAATCCTGTTACCAGGCGCTAGCGGTTACGAGGCGATTACAACGTTTGATCGATTTATGGAGCAATCTGGCGCTCCTTTGGTCGTCGTAATCGACAATGCCCATCGCATTCCCGTCGCAAATCTGCGAGATCTTCTGAACGCGACTCGCCATATCCGCTTCATTCTTCTCTGTCAGCCACATGAAAATATACGCGAGCTCGAAGCGGTCATGGCATTGCGGCGTGAGACGCTGCCGGGGTGGGATATCGACACAGTAGCTCGGGTGGCTAGTACAGCGGGCGCGTTCGGTAGTGCCCAAGCATTCGAACAACTACGGATCTATTCAGGCGGACTGCCCCTATACGTCGATAGCGCCATTACGGTTGCCTTATCAGAATACGGAGGAGACATCGAGGCGCTTTGCGCTGATCTAGCTCAGCAAGCGAACGTGGTGGAAACGGCTCAAGAAGTTATCTTGGCTCGTGTTTACGATGGTTATGACCAGGTGACCCAGAACGCCCTAGCTGTCGTTAGCCTTGCAGATACGGGGCTCACGCATGACGAGGTCGTTCGCCTGCTATCGGCCACGCTTAAGTTGTCACAGGGCGGGGCAGCTGCGGCCATCAGAAAAATCCAGGCGACAGGGACAGTTGAGGTCTTTGGCGCCAAGACACTCAAAGTCCATGATGCCATCCGTGCACTAGGTCTACGACACTTGGAGCTCATGGGGGAGGGTGTGATCACCGCTGGGTTGTTGGCGCTGAAGGAGCTGCTGATCAAGAGCCTAGAAAAGCACCGTGATACTTCGCGGCTTTCACTTCTTACGCGGGTGTTCATCAGACTCAACGACGTGATGACGCTCATTGGGCTGGCAGGCGAGGAGCTGTTCTACGAGATGGGGGTGTCGGTCGATATCACCTCCAGCTTAAAGCAGGCGCTTGAGGATGGTGGTCTGAATCCTCATCAGGCTTTCTGGGCGCTCGATGGCCTTGTGTTTTCATTCATGCGCGAAGGGCGCTTCGACGAAGTCAGCGATCCGTTGTCCGCAATGGAGCAACTGCTCGATGTGCACGGATTCGGATTTCGCGAGCAGATCGCATGGGCAATGAGGAAAATCCTGTTTGCTTCAGACCAAGGTCATGAAGATGAGGTGACGCGGGCCGTGGCGTACGCCGCACCAAAAATACCTGATGCAGATCACCAACGGGTATTTGACTACAACCATGCTGTTGCCCTGGGGAAGCTCAAGAAAAACAAGCAAGCTGAGGCATTGTGTAAAAAAGTAGCTGATGAGTATTTTGAAATTCTGGGGCTGACGCCTAACGCCGTCATGGGCAAGAATTCGGATGTCCTTTGGACGGTCATCAAACAACCGGCTGACGTCCATGAGCACATCAAGCATCTTGCCGATACTCTGGAGGTCTACGCCAAAGCCCGAGAGGCTCAGGGGTTGCATGCCCCTCTGCAACGTATCCATGCTATGAAATTCTACGGGATGGTAGAGGGGTATGAGTCGATCGTTCGGGTGGGACAGGATCTGGCTGATGAGTTTGTCGGTGTGAAAGACTTCCAGGGCGCCAGAGAAGTCATGGAGCAGCATGTTCTGCCAGTTGTTGCCCGAGCAGGCCTGATTGCGCGGATGGTGCAGGTCAGTAGTCAGTATGCGGTGATCCTGGCGTGGTGTGGCGATCACCGAGGGGCTATTGCTGAAATGCACCGCTTGGAGCCTTACCTAGAAGGGTTGGACGTGGTTCAAAGGCATGAACTCGAGGGTCAAACTGCCCTAATCGCCGGTATCATCAGCGAAGCTAAACGTGTGGCAGCTAGGCAAACAATGGTTGGGGTAGCACGCAATGAACGGTGCCCTTGCGGATCGGGGCTTAAATTCAAGAAGTGCCACGGCGCATAAACGGGGCGCTCAGCCAGACGGCCCGCCCCTCAACCCCATTCGTACCTGATCTCAAAGATCAACGAGGCAGTGCCCCTGAGGGGGCGCTGCCGACGGGTGAGTGTTTGGTGGTAACCTGTTCGGGAGCTTAGATCTGCAGATAGTTGGCATACCTAGCGTTCAAAGGTTCAGTCACTTAGAGGGACATGATGCCCGGCAATACAGAGCAGCTGGTACCACTGAACGACGCCGAATTCTCTGAGATGATGGAGGAGTTCGACCGGGCAGGGGCGTGGATGATGCATCAGCTGCAAGGGCGTAAGTCGATTATGGAAAAGCACGTCATAGGACTGGAGCGCCAGAATCTGGCGGAGCTTGAGGTCATAGAGCGGTTAGCCGACTCTGTCGGTATTGAGGCGTTCGAAGCTGAGGTTCTTCGCTTGGCGGGGCTTCATGCTCTCAACCCTGAAGCAACGATTCAGGCAATCTCTGTCCAGGTGCATCCCAGTATCATCGGCATAAGCGACTCAGTGTTCCAGGTGCTACGACGCCTGTGCGATACGCTCGTTGAGCGTGAGCCGGCGTTGTTGACGCGCCCGAGCTATCGCTGCCGTAACGCTCAGCATGCGGCCCTTCCTTGGGAGCTATGGTTGGCCTTGGTCAGACATGCTCGCGAAGCGTTTGACCCAGCAGGGCTGGATGCGGAGTTTTTGGCGGGGAAACTGCGTGAGGGATATTCGACTCAAGAAGCCTTCGACGCGCTTATCTCATCAAAGCGCGTGAAGGGTAAACCCGGAGCCGATTGACGATCGAAGGGCGGCTTCACTATGGGAGGTTTTTCGAACTGATTATCCAAGCGGGCTGCGATCCACTGGATCAACTCACTTGAACCTGCAAGCTTCGCCTGATTGGTGTTGCAAATGAGCCCATTCATCAGGGTAGGTAAGACCGTGATGAATGGGGCAAGTGTGCTCAGGAAAACCCAGTTACTGCGTGAGGGACGTAGGGCTGCTCCAAGCGGGCGATCTCTTCCTCGCTTAGCACGAGATCGAGTGCCGCAATGGCATCGTCCAGTTGCGCAGGCTTCGACGCGCCAACGATGGGTGCCGATACTCCTTTCTTCCCGAGCACCCAGGCCAGCGCTACCTGAGCCATGGGCACGCCTCTCTCTTTAGCGATCTGCTCTACAACTGAGATAACCCGACCGTCCTCAATCTCGGTTGCTTGGAAGAATGACTGGCCGGAAATGTCGGTTTTAGTGCGTTCGGTTTGCTGACCATGAGGTCGCGTAAGGCGGCCTCGCGCCAGTGGGCTCCACGGCATCAGGCCTACCCCTTGATCAAGGCACAGCGGAATCATCTCTCGCTCTTCTTCGCGGTAGAGCAGATTGACGAAGTTTTGCATCGACACGAACTTGCTCCAGCCGTGCACTTGAGCGGTGTGTTGGGCTTTGGAGAACTGCCAGGCGTACATGGATGACGCGCCAATGTAACGAGCTTTACCGGCCCTCACGATGTCGTGCAGGGCCTCCATGGTTTCCTCGATCGGAGTGTCGTAATCCCATCGGTGGATCTGGTAAAGGTCTACGTAATCTGTCCCTAGCCGTTTCAGGCTGGCGTCGATATTGGCCATGATGGCTTTTCGGGACAACCCCTTTTCGTTGGGCCTTGTAGAGCCTTCCCACATGTTTGCTGGGTAGAAGACTTTCGTTGCGATGACGACTTCGTCCCGGCGGGTAAACTCTTTGAGAAGCTTGCCTACAATGCTCTCTGAGGTGCCAGCGGAATAGCTGTTGGCGGTGTCGAAGAAATTGATGCCTTGCTCAACCGCATGCTTGATGATGGGCCGGCTCTGGTCTTCTCCAAGCGTCCATGGATGAGTACCGGCATCCGGATCGCCAAAAGTCATACACCCGAGACACAGCTTGGAAACGTCCAGTCCAGTTGTGCCCAGTTTGACGTACTTCATTAGCGCTCTTCCCCTTGATCTGGATTAGGTTCGACCTACTCGCTGGTGGGCGTTGTGGCAGTTCACGTGCCCTATAGTAACTGTCACCAACACTTAGGTGCCCCAAGGGTATATCTGTTCACGCATCGATCAAACACGGCAGATGGATCGAGAGCTGTCTTGAAGGAGGGCCCATAGCCTGCTCAGGTGGGCCTCTCAATGGCGATACTCAACCATTTCTCCCCAGTGGTAGCATCCTCATCCCACATCTTTCGAAATGCTGACTATGGCTCGGACGCAGCAAAATCTCGCAACCCTTCGCACGTCTTTCGCCGCTATCCTAGGTGATCGGAAAGATGATCAGAGTGATGCCAAGATCCCGGATCTCTTGGCCAAACTTGGCCTGCCAGACAACCCCGGCAGTCCCAGCAAGCGACAGCATTTAGCAGGTGCGGTGTTAAAAGCCACCGACGATCAGCGGATCGAAGCCGTGCAACGTGTTTTGCAGAGCATTGGATTACCGGAACGTGAACGGGATGTCCTTCAAGAACTGTTGTGGGATGACGGGACTAGCCCAACCATTCCTGCGCGATACCGACGAGATCTGGCAAAAAGCCTCGAGCAAGTTGACTTGGCTATGGATCGGGCAGGGTTTGAGGAGGTGCTGAGTACATTCTGGCAGATTGATGACCGGCCTTTTCTAGACTTCGCGAACAAGACGCCAACCCTGCGTGACGAGATTATTCGTCATTACATCGACAACCCAGACTGGGACGCTGTGGCCCTTTTCGACAGGCTCGGTGCATACAAATGCACTGATGCTCGATTCTGTCGATTCGTGGAGGCACTTGCTTCCTCGACGGTCAGGCCCGATGAGTCTCAGCAGCGGGTTTTCATTGGAGCTGTGGACGCCGCCTTGAAGCCGTGCGGCATTCATTTCTATACGTCCAATGGCGCGGACGGCTACCTCACGTCTACTTTGGTCGCTATCGGTGGAGCAACACAGGCCTCCCCGAAAAACCTTATTTTCGGTTCCCGAAAAAAGCCAGACTTGCGCTTAGGAAATGCGCTGGACAACGACATCGAGGTCGTTCAAGGAGCAGAAGATGTCCTCATGTACGATCGCCCTATCGGATCGGAGGGGCTTCTTTGGAGGGATCTGCAAGCTTGGTATGCGCACACCCGTGGGCTCGCCGTAGAGGATGCCAAAGTAGCGCTATACCGCCGGCTAGAGGCTAGCTTGCCCGAAAACTCACCGCCGCAAGCCCTAGCGTTCACATGTTTTTTCCGTGCGTTTCAGAAAGACATCCCGAATTTGCCTGCGCTCGTCCCTGAGGTCTGGTTTCACTGGGATCCGCAGACATTTAAATACCGCGGGAAAGAGGCGCTGCTCAGATGCCGGATGGATTTTCTCATCCTGCTTCCTGGTGGTGTGCGAATAGTCATAGAGGTCGATGGCCAGCACCACTATTCGGAAAACGGAAAGGCGAGTCCAAAGCTCTATGCAGAAATGATGGCAGCGGATCGAGCACTCAGGCTGGTCGGTTGCGAGGTTTATCGTTTTGGTGCGGAGGAACTCGGACGACCTGATGCCGACCAAATGCTCATCGACTTCTACCGCGCGCTATTCAGACGTTACTCGCTGCTTGGATGACACGGAGGGTGGGGGTAACCGTGCCACCGAGCTGCGGTCTGGCGCTGACGCTAGCTATCCTTTTGCATTGCCTCGCCGGGAAAGTTCCTGACTGGTGCCTACCTTGTACTTAACCTCCAATGTCGAAGAGATGACTTTGCCGGACGAGCACATTGCAGGTGTCGATGTTTGACAGCAGGAGGTCGAAGACCACTCTGCTATCAAAGCGCTTGCCCTAAGTAGGCGTCTCTTTAGGAGCTGAACCGATCGATATCGGTCGATTCATCAGTCCAATTGCCTCAATCGTCTTCATCTACGTTTTCTGGGGCAGGGCGCACCCACCCGTGGGTAGCGAAAAGCTCTAAAACATCAACATACTGGGCTTCCGCCCTTCTACGACGAACTTGCTGGTAGAAGCGATTTTTCGCATCGTCAGTGGGAAGATTCCGAACCCCTGCATCCCGGAGCAAACCGAGCAAAAATCCGGGTGTCGCGCCAGCATCCCAGCATTGGGAGTTGGTCATGAGCTTATCCAGCAGCATATCGAGCTGCCCGCTACTTAGGTGTCCAGAAAATGGAGCTAGCAGCCTTCTGAACCTTCCTTCTGACCCACGAAAGCTACCCGATTCTCCATAGGATTTGACGGCCGGAACCCATAGTTCAGATACTGGCGATATAGCGATCGCTAGCACCAGTTGGTCTTCATCCATATTGTCGATTGCGTCCAGCAGCGCCTGCCGAAAGGCGGGGACTGAAACGCCGGCCAATATTCGAAAATCAGGCGCATTGGCCGGATCAAAATTTGCCGCGGTTTCTTGCAGTGCGGTTTGTGTGGCCGGCTGCAATTGATTCCAGAAAGCAGGTAACGCTGCTAGAAATGCTATTGACCGCGGGCGAGTCAGCGGCTCGGAGTTATCAATCAACCGTGAAATCGTCGTAGACAGATCAGGCCATGCATCAGGCGCTCGGTCACGTAAGGCTATCAAGGAATGGCAAATCTTTGCCTGGTGAGCCTCCCATTCTGGTGGGACGCCCTTCAATAGTGATTTGGCTAATACCGTGCCGAAGTTCTGCACATTCTGTATCTTGATTCGCTTCAAATAGCGCTGATCTACGTAGTTGTGGACACGGTCTGGGTCTGCCGGAAATCCTGCGGACTGGACATCCAGGCTGAAGATTTCGTAAATCGCTTTGCCTTGGCGAGGCTCACGAGACAGAACGCAATCAATGACGTTTACCAGGTGAAGTCTAACCAGTTCTGGTGATGGCTCAAAAAGCGCTGCCTCGGCCGAGAACGCCGGATGTGCGCACAGGTGTCGATCTTGCCGTAGACGCCCCAGATGCCGCTTGGCAATCCCATCAATGACCTGGGTCGTATCCGCGGCGTGATCAAGTATTTCAGCCTCTAGGCTGAGCAACTTTGGGATATTGTCTGCCACCGTCGCGGCATCCCATTGCCTGATGAACTCGGTAGCTGCTGCGTCGCCTTCAGCGCTGATTTCGCGATATTTAGCTATCAGATCGTAGGCAAGTGCCACCCATAACGAGGTGAGAGACCCTCGAAGTGCGCCGGCCTTGTAGGCTTTTACGGCATCTAGGAAGTACCGTTTTGAAGCTGAATTGCGAATTTGGGTTACTAAGATGTCCAAATCGACGAAGCCAATGTCCATAAATATCCATGTCCTGCCATTGAGATGATGGTTGAAAGCTGTGCTCTTGGCCTGAGCTCGTCAGACTCGAGTAGCGTTAGCAATTACAAAAAATGGCCAATCACATATCAGGGCCCAACGCTCACAGATTGCCGAGGTCGACGAGTGTGTTGTTGTAGACCAGGTCGCCCAACACGGCATGCCACTGCTCTGGAAAAGCGTTCATGGCTCTGAGGGCTGTTGCTTTGGCGTTTGACGGATCAACGACGGTGCCATCACGCTTATGGACATCACCTAACATGACGTAGGCTCTGCGGTGTCTTACACCCGCGGTCGCGAAAAGCTTCCCCTCACGGGAAGGCACACCAAACTTAAGGTGTTCGGTAAATGCCGTCACCCCTTCATGAATGACGATTCCACGCTCCAGCAAAATACGAGAGAGGAGGGTGATGCCTTGTTCTACGATGCTCTCCAGCGAATATGATGTCGCGCGCGAGTGAACCGCCAACAGGTCATCGACTTTCAACTGCGTTGATTCAGCGATTCCGTAAAACGATGCCCCCGCCATCCACAGACGCACGATTTCAAAAAACTTAGGTTTTACCATCACGGGGTGCTGATTTTCATCAAGCCGGAACGCGGACTTCACATCACTCTGCAGCTCTTGATCCTGCCATGCCCATTCAAGAATCGTGGTTCGAAGATCATCTGAGGAGGGATCCATTGGCGCTGACCAATCCGCCAGGGCTGGAAGCAATAGTTGTTCTACAGATGCGAGCAGCCGAACCTTGGTACCCGTCTCTTTGATCCACGCGAGCTTGCCCTGCGCACGTAAAGACAGCAGACGTACAGCTCGGAGTTCGAACACAGATCTCAAGGTGCCGGCAGATCCGGGTGGCTGCTGATGCGCCGCGAATGTGTGTGAGGCCAGATCCGTGGCCAGCCTGACGAAATCGTTGTCCCCAAGCTCTTCCCCAATTAGCTCCAACAGCGTCGAATCCACTCCGTCCACAAGAGGATGAATAACGGCATTGGCCTCTAAGAACTCATTGGTAAGGACAATATTGTGGATTGATAAGTGATTTTCCAGATTCCGGATCAGTGTGCGCAATGCGCCCCTCAGAGTCTCGCCGGGGCCGGCTGTCGCCACCGGCTCAACTAGACTCCATTGGTCGGCATTGGCGCAGATGACCAGCCCTTTGGTGTTGGCACCTGCGCGTCCAGCGCGCCCTACAAGGTTTTTGATATCCCTTGCGAGCATATCTACCGGTTTGCCCTTGCCTTGACGCCGCTGCACCGAATACAGCACCAAGGATCGGATAGGTAGGTTCACACCTTCAGCAAGCGTACTTGTGCAAATAACGAGGTGGATATGGCGCTCGCGCAGCAACTCCTCGAGCACCTCGCGGGTCTCCTGGGGAATGTCCCCATGGTGAAGGACTGCTCCATTTCTTACTGATCGTGCCCCAATCCAAGACGAGCCAAATTCAGCCTCCAAATAATTGATTCGACTTTCCAGTTTTTCCAGGTTTGCAAAAGCGATCGGGTTGGGCAGTGAAAGCGGAAAAGATAACTGGGCGATTAGCTCCTCAGCTAATCCTATCGCCCCTTGATTTCCTCTTTTATTCGCTGCAAAAACCGCAGTGGTTCCCATCGTTAAGACCTTGCGGGCCGCTGCAATCGCAAGCGTCTTAACTGAGGTGAACGTGTAGGTTTTGTTCCGGCCTGTGGCGGGGTTTATGTACTGAAAATGGCTTCGATCCAGAAAACCGTAAATACCATATTGGCGCTGATCGGGCTCATGAGGGTGCATGTCGAGACGAACTGATTTTGACGCGCCCGCCCCCTTAGAGCGCAACACTGCAAATTCGGCAATGGCGGGTCGATAGGTGCTTCTGATAACCGTCTGTTCGTTCCCCCCCAGCCACGCGTTGATTTCTTCGATGTTGGGAACGATCGCTGACATGAACACGAAGCGGATCGGATTGATGACGCGTGCTTTCATTCGTGCGAGAAGTAATTCGAGCCCAATGCCACGACCTGAGCTATCCAGAAGATGCCCTTCATCACAGATCACCAGCGATACACGTTGGGCGAACGATGGGTCAGCGCTGAGAACTCCGGACAATGATTCGGGAGTGGCGACCAATGCGCGTATTTGCTCCAACCCGTGCATCTCGTCCCGCGAAGGGACGGTGCCACCATAAGCGCAGCGAGACGGTAAACCCATTGCGTTGAGTCTGCGTACAAGTGAGCTTCTTAGCTCAGATGCCAGCGAGCGATAAGGCACAACCATGATTGCGACATGCTGCGGATTCAAGTTGAGGTGCCAGTAAAGCAAGGTTTCGCACAGCGTTGTTTTGCCCGCGCCGGTGGGCATCTGCAAAGCATAGCTTTGGTTGTTTTCGAGCAATCCACCCTGGATGGCTTGTATCTGCGAAGGGAAAAACTCCCAAGTCGATGGCTTGCGATCAAGGAAGGAGTTGACCAGTGGTGTCCAGAATGGATTCGCGCCTTGGGGTAACACCGCACGGACATTTGATGCATGGAATCGAGTAAGGAGCTTACTGAGCAATGCAGCGGCAACCCAAGCGTCTGGCCCTTCCAGCAGAGCATCTTTTTCGACCTGAACGGCCGCCTCGACATCACTGGCGAGGGCCACCAAATTACCGGTTCTCAAGTGTTCCTGCAGTGCATGTGCTGCCGCAGATCGCAGCTGCAGTGGACGTGCCAAAAAGTCGTAGCAAGCAGCTCTCAAGCTCTGAGGTGAGTCAGGGATGGCCGATTGGCGCATGGCGAGGCAGGCGGAAGCCGGGAAATCTCCGAAATAGAATGCTGCAGCTGCGAACAGGGCTGCCTCGTCTTGGGCGATTCCCAGCTGTACCAATTGCACCGATGGCAATTCTTTTGAGAACTGAAGGAAAGCATTTCCTAGCTGAGCCCAGTCAGCGCTAGAAGTGTCTGTTCCGCGAGCCGCCTCGAAAAGTTCACCAACCAGAGATATGTAGTAATCCTCAAGCCGATTGCTGATGCGTGCGAGCTCCATCGGCATCTGTGTTATCGAGAAATGACCAAGATGACGAGCCATGTCTGCGTTATTGATCCACGTTTGAAGTGCGGCTCGCATGGTCAAATCACCGAAGCGCGTGCAGCTTGGAACGCGGCGTTATAGGTGGCGTGTAGGTCTGGAACGGAGATAACGACTAGGGTGAAATCGTCACTTGCTGTAGTGGGTGCAGTCGCGAGTTCTGCGGTGAGCAAGCTTTCACAGATGACGGCAACGGCGCGGTAGCGCTTGGTCGCAGATGGAGCGTCAACCGCATTGATAAAGCGGTTCAACAGCGGAATATTCACATCACCAAGATCTTCAGTAATGGATCGTTCGCGCAGCCAAACCAAGGTCTTGGCAAGCCGGCTTACCCGATCCGTTTCACAGTCCTTGATTGCGGTGGCTATGGGATTTGACGGAGCAGAAGTGGATTTGAGCTTAACCTCGGAGCACAGGATGACATCGTTCGCGCTCGCATTGGGGTGATCGGGCATCAGGAAATGGATGACATCCGATTTGGGGGCCGGTTTAGTCCTATCCTGTTTGAGCCGCCATTTCTTGGGGCCTATCGCTTCGGCCGGATGCTCCTTGGCTGACTGATAGAAATAACCTAGCACCTCACCAAAATCGCCAGCCATGGTTGATCCTGCATCCGGAAGCTTGCTGGAGAGAACTTCAGCAAGCGACAGTCCGGTGCGCGCGGAGGAACGGTGGAGTAGGTCATCAGTGATGTAGCAACGGCGCAATGGCTCGGCAAGCGTCGCTTGCAGGAGCGCGACATGCGCGGCACTCATCCGAACTAGAACGTAGGGATCTTCTTGGCTGTGCGGAAACCAAGGCACGGCATTGCCGAAGTCGAACAGGAGATCATCCATGATTGCGATCCATATTTACCGCTGATGCCGGTATGGCGTGCTCGAAACTGAACGGCGGTAGCTGACCGCCATCTTGCCATGCTGGATCTATAAATCACCAGTGACCTCCCAGCGTTTCGAGAACTATTTGCTGCTCTGTATGAGGGAGGATCAGAGCCACCTAAAACATCAGACGAAATGGTCAATGGCCTCCCGTAACATCTAGCAGAGAAGCCTCGGTTACAAGGTGGCCAGCTGCATTGCCGTTTGTTGGTCAGTAACAAGCCCGGAAATCCAGCGACCGCGCAAAGCTGCCAGGATCGCAGGGATTTTCGCTCACCGCCAGCAAACGCGATGATTGGTCGTTTAATGCACGCGATTTGCCTCAGCTAGCGCTACAGACGTTATGCTTTCTAACGTAATTCGTTAGCGTCCAGCGTCGGTTTTGAGCGCGAGTACAGGATTGAGGTCGCCAGATGCTGACGTCAATCTCCGCCTGTTGGCAGGCTGATTTCGGAGTCATCTTGAGCGTCTTGATCATCAGCGGGCAACTCGGCAAGTTGTGCATTGATGCCGGCCAGAGCATCCGAAGCTCCAGCGAGCAAGGCCTCCATGTTGAGTTTTCGGTCATTGAGGAGACGCCGGCGCTCACCATTGGGATTCGATCCATTGGTCAAATCTTCTCTGTCAGTGAGCATTCTTATTAAAGTGATATCCAGCCCGTCGTCCGCTCCCGCCTCGGTCGCCAACTGAACCCACTCCTTTGATGTGTCGAGAGCCCCTCGCGCCGCCTCGGCTAGGTAAAAGTCGATGGCTATTCTTGATGCCCGGTCAACGATCTTCGCCATTGCCACGTTGGCATAAACCTCCTCCGACTCTTTGTCACCCTCGCTCGGAGCATGGGATGGAGAGAAATATCGATAGTTCGACCCGTCAGGATCTAGGCCTTCTAAAACATCAAGGATCGGCTCCATCCCTGCAAAAGGGCTGCGTCCCGATGGTAGCGCGTGCCGGTGAGCCCAAAATGCTAATACGGCTTCACGAGCGTTTGCCATTTTGGTGGGGCGGTGGTCATCGCTGGCTGATTCAGCCTCTTGAATGAGCTCGGCAATGTGGTGGGCCATCCAGCGACCTAGCGTGTCAACAGAGTCCTCAAGTCCTTGCTCTGCCACCAGTTTTTTTCCGAGCGCCAAGATAGCCCTAGAGCGTTCGGACGGTTCCATCACTTCTGAAGATGTAAATTCGGTTGCTGGGTAAGATGTATTGGAGTTCATCTGCGACTGGATCTCGGTAATTTTGGTGGCGAGCAGTTCTTTCGACTTCAACCTCTACGACCAAGTCTTTGCCAACTGCTGTTAAAAATTCAATAACATAGGACATGGACGCCTCTAGCCGAACACCTTGTGCTTGATCAGAACCTTCATCGTATGGGGAATACCCCCACGTCTGAGAGCGCATGACAGGCACTGAGGATGAGGTCGTCAACCATATCCTGCGATCAAGGTCAGTCGACATGTTCATGAGTTCAACAACATACGCCGCCGGTTCGGGAGCTGGAAAGCCAATATTGCCGGCCCAAGGATCGCTTCTGTCCAGCCCCGATTCATGGTGCCGACTCTGTATCCACCCTTTGAGCACATAGGGTGGAGTGGCGAACTCCAATTCGTCGTCGACGCCAGGGATTCGAAAGTCGTGCGGGTGTTCTACGGTTTGAATCGCACGCAGCAGAGACGCTGATGTGCTTGGTGATACCAGTGCTGAATGCACCGAGATTGCCTCCGAATGATTGACGTCGGCCCCAGACCACTGGCCCCAAATCGTGAGCATGCCTGGGGTGGGATAGAGGCCACGCTCAAAGTCCTGGGCTGATATAGATTTTAGCCAAGCATCAGCCTCATTCCGCTGCGGCCAGTCATATCGGATAGCAGGTTCCGGGTCTCGTCTATCGGCAAGCCATCTTCCATCTGTGCGCGCAATATCGTGTCGAGAAAGCCATTCTACAAACTTATTTTCATTCGACTCATCATGACCTCCGACTACTGGCTGTGTCGACAATAGACGGCCGGCAGTGATCATCATCGCGTGATAGGAGTGGTAAAAACTCAGGTCATCAACGCGCGGGTAGGTACCGTGGCTGCTATTTGTATCCTCATAGCGGTATAGCTCTGCTTTGTTTCTAAGGTCGGCATCCCAGCGATGTGCGCCTGTGTAACCTAATTCGCTGCGCAAACTCTTCTGCGTCTCGCGGCACACCTGAGATTGTTTCAGGCCAAAGCAGCGACCAAGTGGCGCTAGCCAATACTGATCGAAGTCCCTTCCCGAGAAATTGCGATCGTCATTATTGGAAGCATTGCTTTGCGAGAGGGAGTTTTGCGTCTGAGCGACGCCCTGGCTGGCGCTTTCACCTGCGCATATCTTCACCAACTGCTGCTCAAGTTCCGAGGGGAGAGTGACGAGTTTGTGCTCGATCAAAGCCATGACTGAGCGGGCGGCAAACAGTCGAATCAGTACGTGTTGCTGGTTCGGATCAGCCTGTACCAGCAAACAGTCTAGATGCGGGATGAATGCAGCTGGGTATTCCAGCGCAGCGCGTGAAGCAGCTACCAACAACCACTGTTGAGCATGAAGACTATAGAACTCGAATCGAGCGTCTCCGTACGGCATCTTTGTGTCACTGACCGCATGGGCGAACAGCTCGCTAAGGATCTGATGTCGGTTCAACGCACAAACCCCAACCACCGCGTGAGCGGCTTCCCACCGCGTGGCTGCTACCGGCGAGGCCAGTCCCGCCCAAATGTAGCCAGCCAGTGCCCCCTCAATTGAAGCGGCTGGAAACAGTTGCTGATTCCAAGGCCCGTCTCCATCGCCTTCCTCCAGAACTGCGTCGAATAATTTGAGGCCGTAGGATAAAGCGTCCAATGCCTCGTCATTGGATAGCTTGGGAGCGAGCAGGCCTACGAGGCTGAAGAGGCGTTCCGAACCAGCGAGCTCGGTCGACTCAGCGATTGCACTTAAGATCACGTCCAGTAACTCAAACTCGCCGATACCGGATTTCTGATACGCGAGATCGAACGGCATAACCTGGTAATACCGGTCACGCCTGATTTCCATGCAGAGACGTCGGCACACAGTCTTCAGCATCCTAACCAGCGCGTTGCGAATCGCCGGACGCGCCGTCCATTGGGTTGGAAGCGTTTCCAGAAAGATGCGTAAATCCCACAATCGAAATTCCGCAACATGCGCGAAGGCCTCAATGAAGGACGGCTGCTGCCCGACCGAGATGCGTTGAACGCATTCGCTGAAAAAAAACTCCATGTGAAACGGCGGCTCACCCGCCCTGTATGTTTGATGAGCGGCCGATATTCCGGTTGATGTCGATAGGTCACAACCTACAAACACAGCGTCCCATTCATTTTGATCCCGAGAACGCCCCGTTTGAGTGCCAACACTGCTGGATGGGCTGTGGGCACCAGATGCCTCAGCCTGGATTGTCCTGGTCAGGCGCTGGCTTAAACCCGGAAGTGTCACGCCCAGAGATTGCGAGATGGACTCTAACGCCTGCCATTTCGCTGCGGTCTGTGTTTTGAGCGTCATATAGCGATAAGCACGCTCAACAGCTATTACCTTGACCTGGCTATCAGCGCCCCCCTCAAGTACCGATAAGAGAATTGCGATTTCGTCCCAATCCGCCCGAAAGACAGTCAGGGGGAGGGCGTCCAAAGGCTCAATTTGCTTATTAGCCAAGAGCCTGCGGGTTGCAACCTCCAAAATTCTGCTTTCATCCCCAAACCTACGGTCACGCCAACGACTCGCGATGGCCAATGTAGAAGAGGGGCACAAGCCTGTCAGAGCGTCTATCGTGGCGTTCCACGCGAAATGTTTATCTCTGTCTACGTAATCTCGAGTCACTTCCGCGCAACGAGAGAAGTTGTAAGCTACTTCTGGTGCCGGGCGCGCCCCATTTGCCGCGCGTTCAGCCAGCTGAATCAGAGCCTCCCAGCGAGCGAAATTTTCGTCACCAATTTTGCTTGCGACCTCGACGGCCTCGTTGAAATAAGCCTCGGCATCGACAGTACTGATTGGGAGCAGTGAGCGGGCGACGTCAACAAGCCCTTCGACCAAGTGTCGTGCATCAGAACGCTCAGTACGATGAATTGACGCTGCCTTCTCAGCCATTTCAAATGCTAGGTTTTCAGCTCCAGCAACAGTAGCGAATAGACGTGTGAGCCGGTTGAGGGTCGGGGTGAACAGCGGACGGCTTAGGGTCGTCGTCCAGGCAACCAGCTCGGCTATGGTTTCCTGCCGAGCCAGTCCAGAGGTAAGGAGGATGTCTAACCATAAGATCACGATGTCGTTAGCTGTGTGCGGGTATTCGCGATATCGATTGACCTGCAACTGGGCAGATGTCGATTTGGCTTGGACGATGGCCTCGTTAAGCTGTGACTCGTCTACAGGGTGTGTAAACGAATGCGCCCATAATTTAACCCACGGAAGCAGTGGGCCAATGTCTGCTTCAAATTCCCGAAGCTCCTGCGATTTGCTGTGAGATTTGACAGCTTGCATCTCCTTTCTAAGCTCAGGCGACGCCACCTCGATCAACTCTAGAGGCTTCTCCGATAGAGCTGCGTGTAAGGCACAGGCGCGTAGATAGGGAGTCGGACTGCCGCCCAGGCGTGATGAGAGATGAGTTGGCGGTTGCAGTGGCAGATAACGCTCTAGTAGGTCGCGAGCCTCAAGGGAATCGCAAATCTTGTGGCAATACGCAGTCTCAACCAGGGCTACGATCGCTTGCAACGGAGGTGCACGATCCGAGTCACTGTTATTTGCTCGGATCTGCTGACGGGCCAAAATCTTGTATATCCGCTGAGTCGGCTCTACGGATAGCAAACGGTTTTGCTTCCTGGTTTCCTCCGCCAGTGCGAGCACTAGCGGCATATTATTCCCAGCCGCAACCGCAAGCTCATCAAGCTGTAGATATCGTCCATGATCTAGTAGGCGCTGCGCTACAACGCGTCCTGCGGTATAGGATATCGAGCGCGGGCTCCATCTCCGCAGGTTCAAAGCGGCTTGGTCTGCACCGTTGATATTGAGTTGAGCAATTGCCATCATGGCTCGATCCTCGTCCGTCACAGGCTCACTTTTCCGTGCTTCGGGGGATAGCCTGGCCCAGTTACTCAGCCACTCCTCAGCCATACGAAGGCGGCTACGAGCTTCTCCCCTTAGTTCCTCATAACCGGAAAGAATTGCCGCCTCGTACACGTGATGAGAGCCAACCCATCCGGATCCGAAGGTACGGCGCGAAACAATCTCCTGCACGCTGTTACTGTCCATAAAGGCAGAGACCAGATCTGTATTCTCCTGCAAGAGCGCGCGTTGTCGTTCATCGCCAGCACTTTCGCCTCCAGCCTTCAGAGCTAGCTTGGCCGCCTCAGGATACCGCTGGATACGCAAACTTGCCTTCAACGCAAATTGGAGGCGCTGGAGTTCGATGTCACGACGCTCAACCGGGCCAGAGTCGGGAAGTCCATTAGACGTCAGTGCCAGATCCACAAGCTCAGAGAATTGACCAGCTTCCAGCATCAGTTGCGGCATTACACCCGCGACATATGTGCTGGTTGAGCTCAGCTTAGCCAGGTCATTAATGAAGTCCTTCAGCTGAGATGCGCCGGGCCGAAATCGTTCACGGAACCAGGTTTCTGCAGGCTCATCAAAAAATTGGATTGTATTTCCATTGACGATGAGCGGCCGGCCAAGATCGAGAGCAAAGCTCCTAACCAACGAGGGCTGCACACCTGATATCTCGGCTAGAACAGTTATCGGTACCAACGGACGTAACGATGCAAGTCCAGCACAAATCAAATCGATCTGGGTTCGCTCGAGGGTACCGGCCGTGTCGCGTAGCTTGGCGATGGACGCTTCCAGAATCGTATCAATGACACTGTCCACGGTCGTCGGATTCGGCCCAAGCAGGCGTAGCATTTCTGGAAGTGTTAGCTCTCGAGATAGCGTCAGTGCCTGGACTCGTGGGTTGTGTGAGCTTAACCGGTGAAATTCTTCGACATCGTGTTCGGAAGCATCCGGGAATTTTTGATGCAAATGTGCAGCCGTTTCCTCGACAGTGAATGCACTCAGACCAAGCGACAGTGCCTGGGGAGGAGGGTCGAGCAGAGACTCCCGGTGAGGCCGACACAAGGCGACTAGTCGAACACCTTCAAGCAGAGGTTCGCGTAGCAGATCGCGAACAAACGATCGGGGCTCGCCAATCTCTTCAGCAGCCATCTGCGCGTTATCCGCAGCGTCTACGATGATGCAAAGCAGTGCGTCTGCATTCTTTGCCCGGAGCATTGAGACAGCCTGTCTTACACGGTGCATAAACGCGCGCATGTAGGCGGAGATATCTGCATTTACCGTTGGAATCAGGAGGTGACATAGCCCGAGTGCAGAGAGCTCGTTAGCGAGTTGAACCAAGGCTATCCGATGGCCGTGACGGTAGCCTGTTACGCTGCGGTACTGACCATTACCGAAGCAATCGTATAGCAAGCTTACCGAGCCTTCAGGTAGGTTGCTGCCAATATTCGTTGCGAAGACTGACTTGCCGATACCAGCATCAGCATGTACGACCACAGGTACACCAGCTGCCTCAATGATGGATCTGACGATCATATCTTCATGTTGGCGAGGGATCACTTGGTCGATTTTGTTGATCAGGCATGGGGCTGGGAACAGTTGAGCCTCATCCGTGCGCAACTCCCGGAACATGTCCATTTTAGTGATGGATGGATTATCCGCACTTTCAGACAACGCCTTACGGTTGACCAGCTCTTTGAGACGAATAGGGGCGTCAACATCCATATCTGGTAGGTAGCCACTGACATCTTGAAAAAGGATGTTCCTTTGAGTCCAGTAATTATCGTGCGATCCGTCCAATCGGAGCATCTGACAGAATGCTGCTAGCCCGTCACCGTTTAGCGATGTGAATGCTTCAAGCTTTCTTAGGTTGCCCGGATGCCGAGCAGTCCTTTGCGCAGCCGCATCCTCAATCGCCTCAAGAAACTCGGCGCTGATAGTGCGGTTCGTGACGAACCAAAACTCAAGTCTTTCCCGTAGAGGGACGCCAGGGAGCCTTCGTTGAAGCTCCGCATACCGCTCAGCAAACCCATGAATCGTCTTTTCCAGACCGCTCGGTTGCCACACTTCATCAACCCGTAGCGTAGAGTGCTTGAGTTGCATGTAGCGAACCAGTGTTGCGTGTTCTAGATCAGTGTCGCCGTAATATTCAGCGATATCGATGAGTTGATCACCGACCTCAACTTGCTCGGCACCGGGAAACTCGCTGGTTGCGGCTCCTTCAATTGTGACCGCGACTAGGCCAGATTGAGGCCTCAGAAGCTGCAGTGCACGGCGCGCGGCCCAAAGGTAGTGAAACTGATCGCCGTCTCGGCTGGCACGTACGAGCATGCTTTCGGACATTTAGACACTTCCCTGATTCAATACAAAGCAAAACGCTGTGGGCGAGGAATACCTTGCTAAAAAACAATTTGAGCCCATATCTTGTGAGACCAGCTTACCTCGGGCCCTCAAGCCAACTCCCATAGGCCATAACCAGTTCCCAAGCAAAGGATCGAGCGAATGAATATTGTGCTGGATCAGGCTCCGCCAAAGGGGATTTCGCTAATCCGCGATGCCTGCTTACGGTTGACGGGGTGTTGCAGATCCGATGGAAATCCCTGACGTGGGGTAGGTTAATGCCAAGCGCCCCGCAAATGTTGTGGTTGCTCCCAAACCGGGTGGCTAGGGCTTCCAGAATTTCATAGAGGTGCGTGAACTCGTTGTCTCGATCTTTTCGGGACTGAGCAAGGCTAAGAAGTAGGCGAGAGAGGACATCATCCGTTGCATGCCTTGCAAGGAGCTCGGCGTTTGCCTCTGCACTTGCGAGCTGGTCAAGCTCTGAGTCAAAGGTCACGACCCCATTTTTGTCGATGACTTGGAAATGCAAATAGTCGGCTATACGTATCCCCGCATGGGCTTCCAAATGAATTTCGGTCGGTCGTCCATCATCATGAGTAATCGTCAGTGCAGGCCGATCTCTAAAATCAAGAGACGCTGATGCCAAATGCTCGAAAGGTGCTACTCGTGCTTTTATCACGGCCAGCAGCTTCTGCTTCATATCTGGCGCCAACCGAAAGGTAGACTCATCCATCTGAGCCCGCGCACTCCCATTCTGGATAACGAATGAGGCGCCTAGCGCTTCGAATTTTTGCGCGCTGCCGATCAGGTTGGTCGGAAGGTAACTCCACTCCAACAACGCCACACTGCTCAAGTAATTTTCTCCAGGTGATGATGCCGGCGCGTGAAGCTTCGGAATCTAGAATATGATCGACTATGAACCAAAGCGGAGCATCGCGGGGACGAGGTTAAGAACAGGCAGATTGTTGGTGTACCTGTCGAGCACAGGCTCTATCTCGGCCAGGATGCGCTCTTCATCCAAATCGTCCTCACGGATTACTGTCTTGTACAGCGACTCCACCATTTTGGAGCGCAAGGCAAATTTACCCTCGCGTGTCGGGGTCATCGCTCCCGTAACGGCGACAACAGCTACGTATGCTTTACCTCCGATGACGAGGCTCAGTGGAACCAAACACACGGCCTCGAACGGCTCGAAGACCCCTGAAAGACTCAGTGTCACGGTAGCATCTATATCACCGCGCAAAAAAGATGCAGTGCCCCCGATTGCTTGGAGATGTGTTACGAGGTCAGTCGGAGAAACACACAGGCTTCCTCGATCTCTGAAGAGTGCCTTCAGCTCAAGCAAGGTTTCTGCAAGACGCAGTGGCACGCTATAATCTCTGAGGCTCGTCGCGGCTGTTAGGGGCATTACCGCGAGCTTTCCGTTGAATTTCAGCTCAACTGAAACTGCCTTTGGGTCATGAAGCATGCAAATGATCTGGAAGAGGGCGCAGAGCTGTTCAAGCTCGACGGGTGTGTCATCATCAATCGTCACTTTAAAATTGCTGTTCGATCCATCTTCGCTCATGAGCAGCTCGAAGTTTCCTCCGTCGACGCGAATCCTCCTTAAATGCGGGGGAAGCGAATTGTGCATTGCACTGACGTATAAGGATGCTGGCATCTCGGCACGCACCCCACTGGAACCGTCGCGGAACGTCACTGCCCCCTCAGCCGCGGGCCCGGATGGGTGCACCTCCAGAGTCCCCGTCAAACCCTTATGCAGGTGCAACGGGTCTGCCAGGCCAAAGCGTTTGGGATGGAAGTTTAATTTCGCAAGTTCGACGATCCCTCCCATGCCCATCGTCGCATCGGCCAGGGCAACCAAATACTCGAGGTCTGTAAGCTCAAAAGTCATCGTCTGGCTATGACTGTCGTAGCCGACGGTTTGCAGAAATCGCAGCTTGCGCTCGGTGTACCGTGAAGGCGAACGACCTACAAATTTGACGAGAGCCGATTTGAATGAAGCCGGCTCTACCAGACTGATCTCCAGGCCTAGGTCAAAATCGATCCGCAGTTTCTTTCTATGCAGAACATTGCCGTTACCCTCAACGATGTGCACATTGACCCGTTCTAAGATCTGCCCAATGAGCATCTCGTCAACATGGCGGATAAACGCTCTATGAGGTAGTGGGCCACTCGAGTAGTCGACAAGGACATAGAAAGCAGGCAACGGGTTCGTCGCCATTTTCCTGAGGTTGGACAAAGTGACGTCAACCGTCAGCTTCTTAGATCGAGTTGACTTGACCTGCACGGTGCCGGTGATGATTGGCTCATGAAGTGTCGACTGGCTGAAATACGCTGCATCTTGCTCGAGCTCGATCAGTACATCCCACCCATGCCTATCGGTCTGGCTTTTGTTCGCTGTGACCCCGCCATCTGTGCAGAACGACATAAAGTGAAGCTCACCGCCAGTACCAATATCCCCCATACATTCCTCAGTAATTTTGACGCTCAAACCATCTAGCAATGAATTGACCCGCCGCCGATGCGGTGACCACCTGGGAGGACGCCCCCTATTTCTCGGCGGCCATGTTGGTAGCACGAATTTTATCCGACAATTCGATAATTGAGTGAAGCGGGGTGTGGAGACGCCAAAGAGGCTTGGCTGTTTGGGAGCCGCCCCAGTGCTCGATGGCCTTGTCGACCTTATCTGTATCAATCACAACGGCCTGATTCAGCCAGCAACTCAACAGTTCGGCCGCTGACGCGCTTGTGTTTTTACATTCTGAGCAAAGAAGGCTCAGCGCGATCTCAATCACTTCAGGGCAAGGTTGCATATTTGAGGATCGCAAGACATGAAAGGCGGCACTCAAGTCACCCGTTGATTCACCAGTCAGCCGTCGCCGAGCCATGTCGGTCAACTGGTTTGGATGGTGAACGGCCACTAGGCGCAGCACAGCGCTGAGTGAAGCCCCACTCGAGGCGGGGAGCAGTATTTCAAGCTCTGACTTCGTCACGGGGAATGACGAACAAATCCTTGCGGCTAGCCTACATAGCCACTCTGATGGATGCAGGAGGGCTTGCTTGACCAAAACTAAATCATACGGAGGCCTTGCGCTATCAACTGGAGTGAGCTCTTGAATATCCACATCCGGCAGGACGTCAGAGATCGAGCTTACGCCTCCCAGATAAAGGTTAAGGAGCTTGCTGCACTCTTGCTGAAGTGAAGCGTGATCCAGCGGAAGAAGCGAAGCAATATATCTCAGCGTGCTCTTAGCAGATGCTGCCTCATAGGGCGTACCCCAGCTGTATACGTCGCTTGCAGGGCTATTCATGAACCCAGATGCCCTCAGGAATCCCGCCAACTGGGGGAGTGAATGCCGCCCCTCTGAGATAATTTCGAAACGATGATCATCCGGTATGAACGCCTTTGCGACTGCGAGGGTTGCGCTCATCCCGACATCGCGAAAGCCTGGATCTATGAGCGGTAGCGACACCGAATTGGTTGATGAGCCTGATCGATCCCAGGCGGTGGGTACTGGCGCGATTTGACGCGATTCCAAATGTTCGTTGATGTAGATGATAAACCCAAGGTTGCTAAACACCTGATCCGGCAGTGTCAACGCAAAATCTCGCGCCTCGGAGTCTGGACAAGCCTTCAGACAATTTGACGCTAGACGCCGCAGTAGCTCCAGGTCGTGTCTCTCTTGCTCCGGTTTTTGTAAAAGCCGTCCAGAGATGGGCGCAGGCACGGTAAGTGATAGTTCCTGAAGTAAGGTAGCACCCTGGACACTATCGTTCATTGATCGAGAGAATAACGCCCATGCCACTAGCCTGACTGCCGGGCTCGATACATAGAGGCGCTTGGATGCTTCAGGGATCACCAAATCAGCCGGCTGGCCTACGATGTCTGAGAGAGCTACACCTATTGTAAATATGTGCGTGTCATCATCATCCATCGCTTTGAATGACAAGGCTATGAGCCTGCTTATTCGGTGCTCAGCCACTACAACTTCTGGCTTGCTGAGCAACGCAAGGGCGCGATTTAATTGGCTGGCATCGCCTTCGGCGTGTCGGACAAGACATATATCAATTAGCTTATCAGCCAGGCCCAGACCTAAACCAAAATTGACGACCTCATGCATATCCTGGCGATCAGCTGCTTGATCAATAACCTGCAGTGTTTGTTGATTTAAATGGCGTCCCGCCACAAATTCGCAGAACGACTTGTGGATGAACGCGATCATTCGGATGTCGCTATGGAAGAAAGTTTCCACCAATCCCATGCGTTCCCAATGGCTCAACGCGTCCCTGACGAAGCCCTTGGACAGCAACAGTGATCTCTCAAGTAGCTGCGCCAAATCCGCAGCTACCTCCGCAATTAGCTGATCCAGCGGCAGCAGCGGGTTCTGAATCAAGTGCCATCCGGTCAAGTCAAGGACTTGGATTGCGATATCGATTAGCTCTCCACCATCCGATGCTCGAGGCTGATTCTCAGCGCCCTCAAAAAGCCTAATGAGCTCCCGGTAAAGCTTCACTCGCGAGGTGGGCAGTGCACGCTTGCGCAGAATGAGTACTGCAGACATTCCTAATAGCTGTGGACTGATAGCAAAGCCGTTGCTTGCTGAGTTTCGCCGTCCATAGCTAGTGGGCAGGTGAAGAGCGGCACTCGGGAGATCCTGCGGCGCGATAAGCTTGAGCAGTTTTTCCACATTTTCAGCTCCGTCCTCAGCTTTAGGAGGCAGGAGCGTGTAATGAGCCCAGTCTTTTAGAGCGTTAGTGGCATATCCGATTGGTCTTGTGGTAACCACGATCCTTGTCGCGGGATAGCCCGATGCGAAGCGTCGAATATGCTCAGCAATTAGACGGTGATCCTTACCGCACTCATCCAATGCATCCAGCAGGATGACCCAATTATAACGTCTGTCGTTGATAGCATCTCCAACCGGTATCCCAGAGCCATCAAAGGACGTGTTGACTAGCGATTCGGTAAAAGTTTTACCCGCGTGGATACCCGCAACGATCGATTTGAGAGGCGCGCTCAAAACCATAAAGCCATCCACAGAGTACTGGTAAGCGAGTGCCCGTAGCATAGTTGACTTGCCTAAACCTGGCCCTGCAACGACTACCGCCTTCCTTCTAAAGCGTGCAGTCCACAGGGAATCAAAGGTGTCACCTCTATGCTCTCGCTCATGGATTTTTTGGTAACGCTGCAAAGCGGATAATGCGTCTGCTGTTTCCGCCAGCTCAAACTCTCGATGCTCAAGCTTCATGGGGAGCAGGTATTCGATTGGGATGCGGGGCCCGGCGCCGATGATTGCATAGTCATTGTGGGTATTACTGACCCACTGGCCATAACGGTCAAGCAAAGCGGCAGGGCTGCCATCGTTGCGTAGCTTGATGCCTCTTGTTCGAAGCAATTGCACCAGATCTCGCAGCGTCCATCGCCCGCGATTCTCAATCAATCTTAATGCCCGGTAGCCTAGGATATCGAACGCTGCGCAAGCATCAGTTTCATCCACACAAATTAATCGGAGGACATTTTTTGCGGCACTGATGTCCCCGTTTTTTGAGATAAGAGTATCGATGACACGGATCTGCAGGGATCGGCACACAATCTCCACTGATAGATTATTGGTTAGCAGGAGGTTGTGAAATTCGTTCCCAATAGCAGTCAGCCTATCTGCGCGGCCTTGCCCCATTCGCTCGATATCGTTTGCGAGGTCTTCTCTAATGACGGCGCTGGTATCTGAGGCTACCGCCAAGATACCGTAGGCGAGTGACCCGTCATGAATGGCTTGTGCCAGATCCATGAGTGCTGACCAGAGCTTGTCACGGTGTTTCAGACCTTTTTTGGCTTGCACCTCGATTGCGCTGCCGTCTGTAAGCTCAATCCGCAGATCGTCACCGGCTCCCTCGCTCTCAGCCCAAACAGCAGAGGGAATATCAATGCAGACACCATCAAGCCAGCCCAAAGGGCTGCCATGCAAAATATGGCTCGCGACAATGGCTGTCAGCGAGGATTGAAAATTGGCACCGCCACCAAAGGCTGAACCTCCTCCAGTTTTTTTGCTTTTCAGCTTTTCTGAAAAGGCTGAATCGGAATGTTCTGTCATCTCAATGAGTCAGTCAGGGATCTATGTTTGAAACTGTCTGCATGGCCTCCGTGGCACCGCACTGAGGAGGCGCCATGTCCAGCACGTAGACATGTAAAGGGGTGATGTTCGAAAGGCTTTCTGCGACGACGGTGATCTTGAGGCCTAATCTTGCCAATTCACCAATCCGATCAGCCTTTCCTGAGGTAACGCTTTGCCCGCAGCTTTAATGATCTCGAATACGCGCACCAGCTCGGGATCATGGAGCGCCTCAAGCATCGAACGCTTTTGAACGATCTGCTCGCGGTATCTGCGCTGGGTGCTCAGCTTACTGCATAGTTTCTCCAAGCATCGCGCTCCTGGAGCGAGGTACCGACTGAAATATGGCAGCGTGGCTGCGATCGCAAGCCCTTCAGGGTCGTAGTCGGTAAACGCAATCACTGGCAGGCCCAAATCATCAAGCAAGCGGTAAGCACTGTCGACCTTGTAACTGCCCGGCGCCCCGCGGAAAACCACAAGCGGATTGCCCGGTACTGATTTCAGTATCGGTGTCCGATCGGTCAGTTCAAAGTTCTCCCAATTTTCAATCAGCAGTACTGCATCATGCTGGCAGCGCTCCACAACCCACTGGCGATCGACATCCAGATTGATCCCTGGCGGAAGGGTGTAAGGCGCGCTCCCAAGCATCAGAGGTCGATCAGGTAGGGACTTAATGGCAACCCGCTGACCTCTTAGCCGTTTTTTGGTGAATTTCTCATCACCACCCAACTGAACCGCCTCGTTGCGAGAAAGGTCGTCCCACCCGTCGAGTGACATCATGGGGTCGACGTTCCAGTTGCTCTGAATGATCACTGCGATTTGTAGCTTGTCGGCCAGGGTGAATTGCCACATGGCTCCTACTGCTTGACCGATTCCGTACTCGTCGCACAAACCGTCCAACTGACGGGAACGCTTGAAAAGCTCTTTTTCCGACTGGTAGATAGCCAGCAGTTTTTTCAGACTTCCTAACGCTTGCATACGGTGACATCCGCAATAATGACGTTTCCACTGAGCCTATCGTCGTCGTTGATGGAGACGAGCTCGATTTGTAAGCGTCGTACGATTTGCGCATTTGCCTTCACCTGCTTATCAAGCAAGGCTAGAAAGCACATCATGCAAGATTCCTGATCCAGCACTTGGGTCTCAGGAGCGAGCGCGAAATATCGAGCAGCAGACATTGGGGCGGGGCTGTGGGCGGCTTCGTTGAGCAGGCGTTGGCTCACGACCACCAGGGGAGAGCCTTTGATCAATGCAGCCTTGGGTGGCGCTTCCGTGACGGGCGTTCCTGGTCGTCGTTCTTTGGTGGGTACAGCCACTGAGCGGTCGATGTTTTTAGCCACATCGGCCAGGCTGTCTCTGATTTCTTGCCTGCCGAAGTCGAGATCCAATCGTAGCTTCATCGGCTCGTACTGATAGGCCCAATCCGGGATTTCCGGATACTCATAAGGATCACGTACCTCATACTCAGGATGTCGGAGCAGGTACATTTGCAAAGCTCGCAATCTCCTTGCTCGAGGCTCTACCACCCGTAGCTTATGAAGATACAGCTTCAACACTCGGGTAATATCCGCCGTCGTGGATCGCCAGCTCGACAATCTGTCCAGAATATAGCCTTGATACAGGGCTTCCAAAGCTTCGCGCTCACTTGAACCAAGGCTTTCGAGCAAGGCAGCGTCATCGAATTGCGACAATGCCTCGACTATCCGCTCGAGCTGTTCTAGGTAATGCAAATTCTGTTTTTCTTTCTCCCGATAAGTGCGTACGTTGCCAAAATTGTTTTCGGCTGCAGTTCGGACGTGGAGTAGGAAGTCTTTCATCTCTTCGGAAATTTCGAAGAGCGTGAGGTCGATCTCGTCCTGCAATAGCATGACGTCCTCCCCACGACCGTCGAAATATGCTTCGGAAAAGTCCTCCAGTAGCTTATCCAGCCGACTTAGCTGTTTCCCAAAATCTGCAGAAACCCCATAGTTTCGAGATCGGTAACTCGCCTCGTTGAGCAGCCGGCTCACGGTAGGAGAAAGTCTATAGGAGTCTTTGAGCGTTTCGTTCAAACGGACGGCACGGATCTGCTGAAGCTGGCTCAGCGCTTTAGCATTTTGTTCGTCCCGTACAACGTGACCACTTACGTACATCTGTGCGATCAGCTTGCGCTGAGAGTGCAAGAGTTCCAAATGACCGACCACTGCATCTACCAGGGTGCTCATGAGGCCGTTCTCTTATCGAATTCCTTGTCATCGTCTGAGATCTGGTCGTGGAGCATCAGATACTCGATAGCCTCCATCAACCACTCAATCCGACCGGTGAACACGTAGATCTCTGATTCCGGGTTAACCAACTGCAGGTAGCCATCATCGCGAAATCTCTTCACGATCTTGTTTAGGCGCTCTCTGTCTGAACCATCGCGGGTCGAGATATTGGTATCTGATGCGATTTGCCTCAACTGCTCACCGATGCCGGCGTTCGCTGCAATTTTGGCCATGGTGCGATTGAGGTCGAGCTTTTGGCCAGGAGATACTGCGTCGTCATCACCTTCCAGCCGCATTACCATTTCCAAGAAGGAAACCATTGGCCGGAGACTGTTCTTAAGCTCCCCAAAGCGCCTTCTCGCAATCTTTTTGCCTTCGCTGTCAATCTCTGATGCTGCAGCGAAGAAGGCGCTGCCACTGCGGGTCTGCGTCAGTCGGATGTTGATACGGCGCAGGTAGTCATCAACGTCATCCTGGTTAGTACGGCTACCTGACGCTTGCGGGCTGCTGAGGAATTGATAGCCTTCATAGTCAGTTACCTGGCAGATGAACCCGCCCTTGAGAAGGTCGGTCACAATGCGGGCGAAAGGGCTCATTAGACGTCCTCCACTTCGATTTCCAGAGGTTCATCCAGTTCAGGATCACCCTCGATGACTAGCTCGCAATGCACCAGCCGGCGTTCTGAATCGAGTTTGTATTTGTTGGCAAACAGTATGAGCGTTTCTGCGTCTGGGTCAGGGAATGCGGTACATAGCGTGATGTGATTTTCCCCAAGGTAGTTGCACAGCGACACAACGTTTTGCGCGTCGATCGCCCTGAGCTCATCTACGCACCAAGTCAGTTGCACCGGAGCGTTTCCTCGAACCTTAGAGATGAACCCAAGAAACAGGATGATCATCACCAAGTAGCTCAAGCCATTGGATGAGATATTTTCCAGTTCGGCACGGTTGCGGAACTGCCTCAGGTTTCCGTTCTCCCTGACAGCACCGCGGATGCTGACCAGTGATTTGAAATTGGCATTGATACCGTTCTTGATGTCCCACAGGTTCAGGAGGGCACGCAGGTGGTCGACAGCGTATTCGTCTGGAAGATCGCCATCCTTGATCCACTGATCACGGTCGTCGGTGATTTTCTTGATGATTGACCAGTAATTCAAATCTTCGACAGCTGAGACGATTGATATCTGCAGGTCAGTCAGGCTGTCGAACACCTTCGAGCTGCGGGAAAGATGACTCTGCATCGCCGTATTGAAGCGTGCCAGTCGATCGCTAAACTTTTTAAGCTCTCGGTGCAGCCCCTGGATCTCTCCAAAAATCGTACGAGCATCCGCGATCAGCAGCCGACGGCTTTGCTCGTGCTGGTGGGTGAACCAATCTTCCACGACGCCAAGCACGTCGCTAGGAGTGATTTCACGCGGCAGCTCGTCTTTGAGGTTGCTCAAACGGTCGCTGAAATAGGTGGCGGGCGGAGAGAGTGCAATGGCAGAGAATGCCCCGCGCATTCCCTTGATCTTCGCTCGCAAGGCACCGTCCGCGTCATGCAGTTCCTGGAAACAGGCCCCTAGCGCTGTGCGCAGCGCGGTCGCTTGCCAAGCCACATCATACTTTTCATGACGGTCGGTCGGCGTGTATTCCTGTAGCTGATCCCTCAACGTGGACTCTACGGCTAAGAAGTCCTTGTAGAAGATAGAGGCAGCAGTATTGCATTCGCTGATCTGCCTCTCGACCTCCCGCTTTGTGCGAGTCCATGCCTCCTCAACCGCACTGAGCTGGAGTGTCAATTGCTCATGTAAAGCCTGCTGCTGATCTAGTTTCTCCTGAATTGCCGGAATTTCTGGCTCGACGACAGTCAGCCAGTGGTGCCACTGATTAAGGAGGTCAGTCCAACCATTAATTTCTTCCAGATCATCTCTGAGCTGCTGGCTGTGATTTTTCAGCGCGTTCAAAATCTCGACATCTGCCCCTCGTTCGGACAAAGCAGCATCTTGCTGTTTTCTCAGGGTCTTGATCGCGTTTTGCGTAGAGGTTTCGTGGTCAGCGATCGCGGTGTTAATCTGCCCGGCAGAAAGCCCGAAGCGTTTGTCGATCGCCTCACGCTTAGCGGTAGCCAAGCTAGCCAATTCAATATGTCTTTGCTGATGGCGATCATTGAATTCCCTTTGCACGCCTATTGCAGACTCAAGCTGCGCTCGTCTTGCGCTGAGAGCAGTCACAGCATCCGAGACTGCAGTATCCCGCTTGCGCTGGAGCTCCTTGCGGACGTCACGAATTTCCGTATCTAGGGCAGCATGATCGTTTTGGGCGCGACCCAAGGCTGCACGCGCAAGAGTCAACTCGGTAACTGCAGCCTTTATCGCCTCGCGCAACGCTTTCTGCTGAGCGACGGCCAAATCCAGCTGAATCTGCAACGCCTCTCGCTCAGCGACGGCTTCAGCTAGCATTTCTTGGAGCAACGTATCGTCCGCTTCATCAACTGGAGCGACAAAATCTAGCTCGAGTGTGATCCCATACAAGCTTTGACTAGTGTCCACTGTCTGCGGGTGCAAATCGGTTCGGTGAAGCAGCTCGGGATTGATCACCTTGGCAATGTGCACACCCCAGTCGGAGCGCGTGGATCTGAGGAAGTGCAGCAAACTGTCCGGATCGGGAGCGTGAGAGCGCTGGATTCCTTGAATTTTCTCAGACTGGGTCGACAGGCCTTTAGTATGTAGCTGAATCTGGAGGTCTAGCGTTGCGGATTCAGCCTGGAGCCTGTCGACAGCCTGGTCTTTGGCGCTGACGGTTTTTTCCGCGACTCGGAGCACCGCTGCAGCCTGCTGCAGGGAGTCCTGCTTCAGTTCTATAGCATTGATCAGCAACGGATCTGTTGGGGGATTGTTAACCCGCTCCTCATCCCGGCCAACCTGGCCCCTCAAAACATCAATTTGTTCCTGGATGCGGTTACGTTCAGCTTCGCAGGACGAATCGTAAAGACGTCTATCTTTATCCGCGCACTCGGCAGCTGCATCGAGTTCTACCCGGTGTGCACTGTTGAGCTCGGTAATCTTGGTGAGGGCGGCCGCATGGTAAATCTGGTGCCGACGAGCTTCCTCGTTAATCGCCGCGTCATACTGGGTCTGGATATCAGATGCTGCACCTAGAGCAAGCCTGTACTGCTCATCGATGCGCCGGGCCTCGTCGATGAGCAACTCCCGTTGGGCAGCACGGCTTCTTTTGTCCTCGACCTGGGCATCAGCAAATGCCTGACGCTCACGCTCAATACGGTGAAGGTCTTTTTCGCACTGTCCCACTTGGTGGTGCGCCTCGGCAATCTGGCGAATCAGGTCTCCAGCAGCGGCCTCGTGCTCGTTTTTACGTTCACTAAGGAATTTCTCAAGACTCGTCCGCTCGTTGTCCTTGGCCGCCTGACTGAACTCAAGGTGATCACGCAAGATCAGGAATTTTTCCTTGAGTTCTCGAACTCGCTCATGGGCAGCGTTAAGAGCTTCACGCACAGTCACAGCGCCAACCACTTCATGCTCGATCGTCATGATCTGCCGATAAGCGTTGTAATCTCGGGGCCAGTTTTCCACACGTGTCCGATCGGTGTGGATACCTACCGAGGGCTTTCCCTCGAAAACCCAATCCGCTACGACCTGCTGGAGGTCATCAAAGTTGGCCTGACGAGAGAACATGCCTTTCGTGAGCTTTTCCAGATGCCGCAGGGGGCGATTGTATGAAGTGAATCCATACTCTGCAGACATGCCGGCTAGGTATCGACGCTGATTGCTATCAGCATGGTGAGGCTGCCAACCCTGGATGATGCAGCGGTAATCAAGGTAGGTATCAATTTGCCGGTCAGCACATGAAATCCTGAGTTCGGCAAGTCTCCTGCGAAAATCTCTGTTCAAGATGAACTGATTGTCATCCGACACGAACATGTCTCGTCGGAACTCGCTTTTGACGAATCGATAGCGCACCCGATCTGCCGTGCTGTTGCTGTAGGCTACGACGAGGCGACGACTACCATCCGGTACTTCATACTCATAGACGATGTATGAGGTCTGATTAGGTAGATAGTAGTCGATGAAGGAGTCCTTGCCCTTGGACACCACGTCCGTTGGCTCGACGCCAGAAAACATCAGTGCCAGGGCAAGCAACGATGTTTTCCCTTGGCCATTGCGTCCAGTCAATGCCACGCCACCATCGACGGCCATTGTCTGGACGCGGCCTTTGGATAATGAGTCGACAAGGTGGATGTTTAGCAGCCTGTAGAGCGCTTCAGGCAGACGCTCGTCAGGTTCGCCTGGTGTTGCGACGTCCGACTCATCGGTCGATGCCGATTCGTCCTGGAGAAGGAACAGACTTTGAGTGTGCTGATCAGTTGGCATGCGATGTCCCTATAGCCTGCAAAGAGCCCTCCTGGCTGCGGCTGCACACCGACCTCTGGTGTTAGCAACGAGGTAGATGATCTGCGGCTGCGCTGCATATGCAACCGCGCCAGGGCTGTATTCCTGAACCTTGCCGGGTGAATGTGATGATCGCTAGCGGCTAAAGACCACGAATCTTTTCACACATGAACTTGGCGTAAAGTGGTGTTGCAGCGTTTACGGCATTGTGCCCAGGGATAGACGGAGAGATCGGAGAGGGTTAGACCTCAAGGACGGCCGAGGAAATGCCTCGAGGCGTGTCATCGTTGAGTTCTGCGTGGTACCAGTTGCGCAGTAAAGCTAACCCTAAACCCTTCACATTTTTGGGCTTCGTCGTCCTTGAACGCTCAAGCTCAGTCATTTTGAGGGGGGGGATGGCAAATAGCAATCGACGAGGCACCTTCGTCGGCACGACTGATTCTGGCATTTTCGAGCCTCCATAGTGGATGTCCTCAGCGTCGAACTGTGTTTGCAGGCAAAGCAGGATGATCCGCTAAGCAGGGGCGTGGTTCATATCCACACCTGACTGAGGCAGCGCACATATCACGTTTTATCAATTCCGAGCGTGTCTGCTCGTACTGCCAGCCCCCCGAAAGATACATTTGAGTCTACGTATCGCAGAGCTGACTTCATGTCTTTCCAACCTACATAGCTCATCAGACCTTTTATGTCCCATCCATTGGACGACGCCCAGGTAGCAAAGCCCCGCCGCATCGAATGAGCGCTGTAAAGCGCTTCAGTTAGGCCAGCTTCCTTGAAGATTCGGCGTAGCATCGGAATCAGACTATGCGATTGGATGGGTCTATCCGACAAATTTCCCCAGCGATCCAGGCGTCTAAACACGGGCCCTTTTGCGAGTCCGGCAACTGTGATCCAGTTGATGTAGGCGTCAACGGGGCAAAGCATTGTCAGCGCTGGCGTTTGGAAGATTGTGCCTTCGTACTGACGGTCGCCTTTGGTATATGGCAAGAAGAAGGTAATCCCTTCACCACTATTGGCTTGGGTGTTCTCCACGGTTAGTCGGGCCAACTCATCTCCGCGGAATCCCCGCCAGAACCCAATCAGCACCAATGCGAGCGAGCGCTTGTGGCGAAGCACGGTCTTGTAATCACCTCGTTCCAGCGCTGCAGCGGCTTCAGCCTCTAACCAATTAACAGCCTGCCCTAGGTGTCTCAGGAGAAGGGGAGCGGCTTGCTTCACCTGTGCAGGATGAACGACTCGAATGCCCTTGATCATCTGCCGAACGTGCGGCGTCTTGGTGGGATCAGGGAATCCTTGGGTGATATGCCACTGCGCCAACGCTGCCAGACGCTGCTTTAACGTGCTGATCGCATGCTTGTCGGCGTACTCGGCTAGGTAGCGCACGACTCCCTCGCCGGTCGTAGGCAGGTAACCGCCCCAGGTCACCTCGAAGTGCTCGATCGCAATGCGATAGCTTTTTCGCGTGTTTTCGCGGGTACCCGCGGTTAGATACCGATCAGCCTTATTCGCCATACCCAACCTCGAAATCTTGCGCTCGCCCGTGATTACAGGGCTCCGGTGCTACTTGGAGCTCTAGTGAATCATCAAGAAGCCATAAACTTCTATTATGGCTTTCTAGACACCTCATTACAAACTCGTGATTTTGATGATAACGTGACACGTAATTACATGACATGTATCACGACATGAAATCGTAGGAGGTCTAATGGCCCGCGGCGGTGTAAACAAAGCTGTAGTACAAAAAGCGAGGCAAGCCTTGCTGGCCAAAGGCACGTACCCAAGCATTGACGCCGTGCGTGTCGAGCTGGGTAATACGGGCTCGAAAACTACTATTGCCCGGTACCTAAAAGAGATCGAATCCTTTGATCCACGCCCGCCATCCTCGCGAGACAGCTTGGGGGAAGAGCTTTCCGCGATGGTCGCAAGCCTTCTGGATCGGTTGATGGAGGAGGGTAATGAGTCGATCGAAAAGGCTCGATCAGCCTTCGATTTACAGCGCGTAGCGCTCGAGTCTCAAATCGCCAATCTACAGTCAGAACTGACCTCTGCACGGAGGCAGTTAGAGGCCCAGCAAGCGGCCATTGAAGCTCAAACTGCTGACCTCCAAACCACGCAGTCTTCTCTCCAGGCAGAGCTGACACGTAATGCCGGCCTAAGCCAACGCTGTAGTGATCTGGATGCCCAGGTAAGTGATAGGAATAAACAGATCCAATCCCTTGAGGAAAAGCACGTTCACGCGCGCGGGGCGCTTGAACACTACCGGGAGTCGGTGAAGGAACAGCGCGAACAGGATCAACGTAGGCATGAATCCCAGCTTCATGAATCGCAGGTCGAGCAGCGAAAGCTGCGGGAATCGCTAGCGGTCAAACAGGATGAGTCCACACGTCTCAACCGCGACAATGAGCGTCTACTGGGAGAGTCACGCCAACAGTTGAAGACCTTGAATTCCCAGGGCGATCAGATACAGGCCCTTACTGCCCAGGTACATGCGCTTGTGCTAGCGGAAGCTAGGGCAGGGGCGATCATGGAGCTTCAAAAAAGCACCGCCAGTGAGTTGAACGATGAGCTCAAAGCCCTCCGCACCTCTGCGGCGCAGGCTGCCGCTCGTGAGGCAGACTTGGCTAAGCTTGTAGAGGATCTAAAAATTCAACTTGAGCAACGCGCGGACGCCCAGCCCAAGCTGGATAAAGAGTCATCTCCTCAGATTGAGCACCCGGCCTCAGAGCTCCAAGGTACCCCGGCTCCAAAAGGAACTCATTCAAAGCAACCAGGGAGACAGTCATGACAACTGTACCTAGCACTGCGCCACGGTCGCTCAATAAAAACCATCAGCTCCAGCGGGCGCACGAACGGATTTATCAATTGGTCGTCGCAGGACGTCTGAATATGCTGCTCTCTCGAAACCATGCGGATAGCCTCGCCGGCATGCCTGCAGCTCAATAGGCAAACCCATTATACCGGCACAACAGTGCACTTCTGACCGCCCGAAGGTAGATCTATGGCAATTGAATTAAGTGAAGAGGAAATGCGTAAAGCACTCTTCGGAGCCACTACGGATCCCGTGACACCTCCCGCGCCATCGTCAACGCCTGCGGTACCCAGACCCCAGCCAGCTGCAAACCCGACGCCTCTAGCGAAGAAAGCGAGTGGTTACCATACGTCGAAGCTGCGGGTGACCTTACACGTGTCCAAGGTGTACGAGGGCGATATTGATGTGTTTGTGCACGACTCAAATAGCCTCAGCAAGCTGGTCGCTGAGCAAGAGGCCAAGGCCGCGGCGAAGAAGAAAAAATACAAATATCTGGAGCTCGTCTCAGTAGAGTCCATTTCGAAATGATGCCATCTGCCGCGGCCCTTCGAATTTACTGAACCGATGATCGGAGCCGATCTCCATTGATCGCTTCACGGTTAAGGGGAGGGCACGAAACATCTCATCCGAGACTAATCTATGCGGTCACTGCCCACCTATCGGAGCATTTTTTGAGCGCCTCGATTTCGTCGCGGAAGCGATCTGTACGTGTACCACGGGATCCCGGCTTGAGCAGTTTTAACGCACCCTGAACGCCATCCTTTTCCGCCCGGTAAACATCACCATTGCCGCCACGGCCGAGGCGGCGATTGGGATGATATGCCCACCCATTAACGCAGAGCGGTTGGTGCATGCCAGTGTTTTTCGCGGTCATGCCCGGGGAACTCCCTTTCAAAGATCCTGATGATCGAGAACTGCATCGCAGGCCCTCATAGCTGATGCATGCTGCCAACCTACGGCTCAGGCCGGTTCTATGCTGGCACCGGTGAAAGTGCACGTATTTTGAGCGCCGAAACAGCCAAGGATATATCTGCCTCCAGGTAGTGCGGCTCCACCCCGCAGAACTCTGGAGCCCCCTGCAGCACGAAACCGTCACCAAAAAATATCGGCGGGCGCTTAGGGAGTCTATTGAGTGTCAATCGCAAGGTTTCTTGCTCCATGATCCATTTGTTGTTCTCAATCAATGCGGGGATGGCCGCATGGAAATAGTCCGGCCCTTGCATAGCATTGATCTTAGCCACAAAGTGCAGATGGCTACGCTCGAAGAACTCTGCTTGGCGCTTTTTCCAGTAAGGCACCAGGTCGAATATCAGGTCATCACTATAAGGAAGCGGCCCCGAATTGTTGGAACGCCGGGAAAGCTCGGTTACCGCATTGTGAATCAGAGCAGCTTCAGGGCTTACGGCACTCATTGCTCGCATCTGGCGACCAGCCGACACTGCCCCATCGCCGTACCTGCGGTTTTTCATGCGGGCTTCCACCCGACGGCAGCTCTCCTTCAGCATCTCAGGAGGCATGTTCAACAGCAGCGTGCAGAGTCCCGCAGCGAGTGATACACCGTGAGCCCCCTCGTGCTGTCTTGCCGAGATCGAAATCGCGTGACTGATAGAATGGTACTCGGGTGCTGTCGGATCCTGGAGAAGCCTCATCGCCGCGGCCTCCGCATTCTCCCGAGCGTCCCTGGGCAAGTTCGGCTGGAGAAAAAGCGGAAAGACGTCTCGCTGCTCCTGATAAATCGCACAGGTCTCGAGCATGCTGCCCAGATAAACAGGTGATTTAAAGAGTACGCGCCGACGGTCAAGGTCATTGTTAGCGAAGAAACACAGCGAGATGTGCTCGATCGGTTCGTGGACGTTCGGTTGGCTCAGGCTGAAGTCAACTTGCCAGGGATACCGCGCAGCAGGATCAGCATGCTCGTACCGCTCGATGAAATGACTCAGCGCTAAATCCCGCTTTAGGGGCTTGACGGCTACGTTCGTGTCGCTGGGGTCGGCCATCAGCTGGAAGATGTCCTGGAGTGTCGTCAGGCCCCTGATGGAACAGTTCATGTCCACCCAATGCCGCATCTCGTGCACCAAAGGAGCAAGCACGTTCTCGGCGCCGTCGACCAGCAGCAACCCCGCATTCCAATCGGGGTTATAGACCGCATTAACAAGTTTCACCAGATCAGGCTCTTCGGCTTTTCTAAGCATGATGGTCTGAGTGAGCGGGTTGTAGGTTGCTTGGGCGCTGTTGTTGAGTTCGATGCCGAGCATTTGACGGATCCGTGAGCCAATGCAGAGGGAAAGGGCCGATACTCTAACCGAAACCTACTTTGTTCAGCAGATCGAGGACTCCACGTTCGTAAAATTTTGTTTCCGCGATTACCATCCCCTCAACCACCGGTTTAGAGCGGTTGTGGCCAACAATGGTCGCCTCGGTCTTCGCCGGAATATCGATCATGTGAAGGGGCGTAGTGTGGGATCTGCAGAACAAGGACGGGAAGAGGAACGGGCGGGTGACATATTGTTACCGAAGGGAATTGGAGCCCGCATTTTGTCGGCATTGGCATCTGCTGTCCTTCGCTCTCAGCGTGCCCATGACAAGGACTCGTGGCAGCATGGTTCCCGGCGTGGCTACGAGGATGGGTGGAAGAAAGGCAAGCATGCCGGTTATTCCCTCGGCCTTGAGAGCGGCCTCGGGCAAGGGCAAGAAGCCGGCGCGCTAGTGGGCCACCAGTTAGGGTTGGCCGAAGGTATTGAAGCTGGAAAGCGCATCATCGAGCTGCGTCCAGGCCGCGCTGTACAAGCTCTAGGCCCCCAGGTTGATTACAACCTCTTCGCGAAATGGCGATTCCTCATCACCTCTGAGGTTGAACAGGAGGTCAGAGATAAGGTCGCCGAGCACCTGAAGGGACAGGAACCTACGGATGATCAGTGGGAAATGATCTTCTCCAAGGATCCCTCAACCTGCATCGTGGCCGGGGCTGGCAGTGGAAAATCCACCACGATGGTGCTGCGTCTTCTGGTATTGCATAAGTACCTGGGCATTCCCAAAGAGAAAATCGCAGTAGTCACCTTCACCCGCGAATCCCGGAAAGACTTCAGGCACAAGTTGGCTGAAGTCTTCGCGCTTTGGGGCATCACTCTGACGGAGGAGGTCACAGGCCGAATCGTGCGAACGTTCCACTCTCGGATCCTCGACTTCATACGCTGGAGCCAACCCCATGCGAAAGTTAAAGCGTTCGAGTTTTTCTCGCTCAACGACGCCGAAGACGAAGAGGGCGAAGACGTCGAAAACGCACTTGATATCCGTCTCACCAATGAACAGCTAGACCTGATGAATGCGGCGTATCAACACGTATATGAGACCAACGAGACATTTCAGGGCCTCATAGCCGAACTGGTACGCTCGTCAGCTAAGCTACTGCCCTTGAGTGCTAACTCCACCGAGGCGAGAAGGCGCATCGGCCGCATACTTGATTGTTCCAAACGTGATGAAGAGCTGACCGACGCTGTGGAGCGCCTATGGCGTGCAGAAGGCGCCTGGCCGATAGAAGGGATCGAAGCCGGCCCTTTTCCCGTCACGTTGAAGGGATTGCCGTTCTTCGCCAACGGCTACTGTGAGGAGCTCAAGGCCTACGTCATTCTTGGAGTGGGTAGCAACGATCGAAAGCTGTGTTTGCAATCCATGCCCTCGATGAAGCTGACGGGGGCTACGACTATGAAAAAAACCTTGTTTCAGGTCTATTGCGACAAGGGCATCTTGTTTTTGGATAACTACGCTGAAGGACTTGCGACGCTTGATGTGCTTCGAGGGTACGTCAGAAAGTCTCCGAAATTTGAGTATGAGATCAAGGGTGAGCTAGGTGAGGCTCCGGTGATGGTAGCGTTCCATTCGGCCGCTTCATTCCTGGAAAACCTCGGGCTCGACGTGACCGAAGCCGTACAAAATATGAGCTTCGCGCCCAACGATAAAGATGCACTTTTCTTCCATGCGCTCGCCATTTTCTGGCCGGCCTTTAATGATTACTTGGCCAACCAGTCGCCACCAATTTTCACCTTCAACAAAATGTTTGAAATGTTTGGTGAGCGAGGGGCGGCCAACCTCGAGCAGCTCCCCGACGATGTTTTCATGCCCATGCTGCACCTTCTGGTAGACGAGTTTCAGGACTGTGGCGCCAATACCATCTCATGGCTGCGCGCGGTGTTCCGTGAAGCACGGGTGAGGGGGCTCAGCGTTACCACCGATAGCGCGGTTTACCCTGCATCCCTTATGGCGGTAGGGGATGATTGGCAGAGCATCTATGGCTGGAGGGGTAGCTCGCCAAAATTCTTTGACGAATTCGAGTCCTACTTCCCATCACCAAGCACGACTCACGTGCTCATGAAGGAAAACTACCGCTCCCAGCAAATGGTGATCGACGCTGCCGAAAGCCTGGTGCAAAAGATCACCACCAACAAAGACAAGCACGGAATTGCAGCACATCCCAAGGTCAAGGATCTTGCTTTTCCTGTCCAAGTTCTGGATCGAGATGACAGTGTGCTTGCAGACTTCGTTGAGCAGCATTTCGACAGGGGACAGACCGTACTGGTGTTGTACCGCAAAAATGACACCAAAAAGGAGGTTCGTATCAAGCTCAAGTCGATTCTGGCAAGGGCGAAGAAACTTAAGCGCGCGAGCAGCATCAAGCTGCTGACCTACCATGGCTCCAAGGGCTTGGAGGCGGATGCAGTATTCCTCGTCGGGGACTGTGCTCAGATGTCCACATCGCCTCATCGGAACATGGCATATGAGCAAGCTAATCTGGGTAACCCAGGTGATCCTGAGCCCTACGATACGGCCCAGGGTCAAGAGACATTGCGCTTGGCCTATGTGGCCATCACACGCGCCAAACAACATTGCTATTGGTTTGTTGAACCTGCCAAACCCGCCAAGGGTGGATTGGTCAGCGCGCTAGCAGAAGTGCAGTTCAAGAAACCATTTTTTGAAGACCTTAGGACACCAATTAAACTTTCCTGACGACCATCAGTTACCAAGTCGGAAACCGGCTAGGGGTAGGGCGCGTACACCCTATCAAGGCAGTTTAGCCCCGCCCCCGTAACTCACTTACAAGACAGGTAGTGGCGGTAGCGATTCCAGCTACGTGCTTAGAGGCTGGAATCGCAATGTCTCATAGGGCTCTATCCAAGCTTAGTTTTGAGCCGCAGTACCTGAGGGCACTTCACGGCGGGCCGTGTGGATGTTTTCCACTGGTGCCTCGTCAGCAGCGGATCGGAATTCTCCCAGGGCGCGCTTGCTTGTTTCCGGAGCCCAATAGACGGCGATGAAGGTTAACAGACTCATACCAATCGCAAGACAAGATACAAACCACGATGCTCCGCCCGCCCTCGTTGATAGACTCACTGCAGTCAGTGGAGCAAGTCCGCCGGCCAGAACAGCACTGATTTCTCGTCCCAAAGCCAGCCCGCTAAAGCGCACCTTGGAAGGAAACACTTCGGAGAAAAACGCTCCTAGCGCCCCGAGCATGGCAGCCACCCCGACACCGATGCCAAGTGTCATGGCAACCATCACACCCCTAGTACCTGTATTGACGAGCCAAAAAAATGGGAAGGCGAACAGCGCCGAGAACCCTGCTCCAAACATGTAGCAGTCTGGACGATGGATTGCCTGTCGCGCCTGGGGGCTGCTAACTGTAGCCGGTTGCGGCTGAATCAGCCGCCGCTGGTCTTCCTCAGATCTTGAATATCAGTTTCGGTCGGGGAGGGTATCCGGCTATCTCACCGATTTTGAATTCAGAAGGCTCATCGTAGCTCGTGACGGTGGCCGCCCACTGCCTCACTTCCTCATCCCACGCAGGGTCACAGAAATCAGCATTAGGCCAGTAGTTGTGAACCTCCGTGTAATCGAGTTGCGCAGCAATGGTGCGTTCTACGCCACCCAGCACACACCAGGCTGCGTACATACGTATCTTCCAGCTGGGAGCCGTCAATATGTGCACCGGGTCGTACCGGTCAAAACCTAATGCAGCGACCTCAGCATCGAAGGAAAACAGGGCAGTGATTGATCCTCCGATGTCAGACTCATCCTTGGCCATGTCATCTACCCAGGACAAGAGATAGCCAATCGACTGAAATTTACTGAGAAGCCTACTTTCCCTTTTTTCGATGGGGCTGGCGACCTCACTGTCCCCTTGGGGTGATTTAGTTTTGCGAGCGGTGGATATTATCTGAGACATGAAGTGCGATCCTTATTATTGTTATTGGTTCTACAGATTGCCTATGGAGCAATAGGCAACACAAGCATTGAAATGCTGCCTCTCAGTCCCGAATGCATCGAACTGTGATGCGTCAGTGGGAAGTCATACTAGAATCTGGTATCACGATGCCTGCGCTATATGTCAGCGCCAAAACTTGGCTCCATAAAATCTAGATTAGGCCAATAGTTCTGGTAGATTTCGTAGTCAATCGCAACAGCAGACGTCTTTTCTTCGGCAGTCATTCTGTACCAAATCCCGTGCATGCGGCGCTGCCAGCATTTTTCCATTACCAGTTGAGTCGCGATGTATTTCTCCCATCCATCCGCAATCAAGTTTTTCACAAAGTACTCTATAGCGAAATCGGTGAGCCGATTATCACGCTCGATCATCGCATCCAGCACCTGATAGGAAATTCCTACAGCCTGGAAAACTGATAGCATCTGGCTGTCCTGCTTCTGATCCAATTGCACAGCACGACCAGAATCCGGCGTTGGGTTTGAGAATATTAGAAGTGTGACCATCGGCTGGGACATGGGGCTTTCTCTTTATTGTTGTTTTATTCCATGATGCCGATGGAGCAAAAAGCAGTGCAAGTTTTAAAGCGGGTGATGTGGCAGGGCGGGGCTAGCGAGCGCAAGCTCCTAAGAACGCTGCTGAGTTGAGAGTGCACCCCTGGTATTTTCACGCCGAACTGAATGTTTCCGCCAGCGCACGCAGTATCCGATCGCGCCAGGTCAAAAACCTGGCACGATCAGATCAGCTACGTCACCAAGAACTACTCATTCTCGGAGCTTGGGTTTGGCTGGTCGATAACCGTGAAATGGTTCGCCGCGGGCCAAGGGGTTTCTAACGCTGTAACCCCATCAGGCGTAGGGGCGAGTGACCATATACGCGCTTCGATACCGTCGTTCTGCAGCTTTCGCATAAAGTAACGCGCCTGTAGAGCGTCGTGCGTTGCAATCACCACCTGAAAACCATGATCCACGATGTAATCACGAAGCACATCGAATACCGATGCAGCATGCACCAGATCATGGTGCTGGGTCGGGTCGTCTAGAAGCAGCCCGCGCCAGGAAGACCACTGATGATCCAACGCCATCGATAGCAGGAAAGTCAGCTGTAAATCAGTCAGCTGAGCTTCGCTCGCTATCACGGGCACCGGAAACTGTTCGCCATTAACCTGCACCGACACTTCAGCTCGCTCTTTTCTGTAGAGGCTGCGGAAATCGAGGTTCGTCCCCGTAAACCTTTGCTCCCTAACCACTCGTTTCAAAAGCGCCTGCCACCGCGGTACGACGGCAAGCACGTGTTTTTGAACATTAGCGATTTCGGTCGAGAGGTGCTGGTTGAGTGTGTCCATGGCATCAGATAGCTGCGACAGCCGCTTGTGCTCCAACTGCCTATGTTCCACTCGCTGACGTAGATCCGCAGTAAACGCATCTTCTGAAAGCTCGCCGCGTCGACGATCCAAAAGCCCTTGAGTTAGGCGCGTCTGTTCCAGCTTGCTCCATGCACCTATCTCTATTTTGATCGTTTGCAGCGTTTCTGAGTGACGATCCAGCTCGGCGGCGGATGATTGCAGCTGGGCCTCATGACCGCTCGCAACCTCTGCATTGGGATCACCTGCAAGCGATAGTTGGCGCCAGGCTGCTCGGACGGTAGCGAGGCGAGCTTGGGTATCTGAGAGCTGAGTTTCTAGCCCGGATACGCTGCTTGTCATGTCACTGAGTTGTGCTTGATGCCGATCCAGCGATAACTTTTCGGCCGCCACCTTGGCGCTGAGATCAACAATTTGGTTGGCGTTTTGGTTTTGCGCCAGTGACAACTCTTCCAGCGTTTGGGCGGGGCGCGCGTCCGAAGTGATTGCCGCTAAAGCAGCAGTTGCTTGCCCAAGCCTGCTACTGGCCTCTGACCGCTCCTGCCGGGCCGTTTCCAATGCTCGCGCAGCTGAATCGTAAGCATCTTTCGCCCTATCAATGACTTGAGCTTCGAGCGCAGGCGCAAGATTGCTCTGTTTCTCGTCGAGCTGGAGCTTGGCAGATGCATTTGCATCTTCCCGAAGCCTGATCGACTCCTTGGCAAGCGGTACCGTGTCTCCGCCGAGCAAAACGCTGGATTTGAGATCATCAATGTCTGCCAGCAGACCCGCTTGCTGGTGTTCCAGCTCAATGATCGTGCCTTTACAAGCTTTCAGCTCGGCCTCGGCGAGAGCAACCGCGTCGGTACATTCGCGGAGCGCATCAGCGGATTTCTTGACCCGTCGTTCCGCATCCACGACATTGGGATCAATTGCTTCCAAAGCCTTGGCAACACGCTTATGAAGAATTTCCGCCCCGTGCTCTTCGCCACAAAGCGGGCAGTCGCCACGATCGGCAGGCAAATGAGCGGCGATGGACGCAACGGCTTGCCGGATAGAGTCGGCGGCCGACGTCAAAGTCTCGTGCTGACTCCTTGCTGCCAGCTCCTCAGTTTCAGCGGCTGTTCTTGATGAAACGGCGGTGCGGAGTTGTTCTTGAAGGCGATCCTCCTTTACCTCCTGATCACTGATGGCACCCGCGACCTGCGCCACGTGCTCAATCGCTTGCTCCCACCGCACAACAAGCTCACGGGCAGCCAAGAGGTCTGCATCTATCTGCAGCAACGCAGCGCGTTGCCTATTGATCAGGTCATGCTGGACGCCGAGCTGTTGATTGCCTTCATGCTCGGTGCGCAGTGTGGAGGCCAGAGTTTCTGCGGTGGCCAGAGTCTTGTCGGCGGTCTCCAGTGCCTGTTTGCGCTGCTCTACGGTTTCTTTAGCGTTGATCTCATTCATGTGCCGGTTGAGCTGTTGAACAATGGCATCACGCTCATCTTGTGCAGTGACCAACTCCTGCTGAAACTGCTCATGGCGAGTAGCAACTGCCGCACGATCTTGTACTCGCTGTGCAAGTACCTGCTTTGCCACAACCAGATCACTACCCAGTTGCTCTGAACGTGCTTGCTCAGAAACGAACCGACCGATGAGCCCGTCAACTTCAGTTAAAGCCGTGATCTGATCGCGAAGGCGATCCAGCTTGGTTTGTACCAATTGCTCCAGCGCGTCATGGACCGTTTCCAAACCATCTTGACCCAGCGGAGGCACCAGTAGACCTGCGGGCAGTTGATCGTAGCTCTTCGCCTGGCGCGCAATATCTGAAATGGATTCAGCAATGTTTTCTCTGCTGCGCAGTGCGCCTTGAGACTGAGAAGCTGCAAGATCTCGCTCCAGGGCGAGGCTTTGCCATTCATTAAACTCTGTTTCAAGAACTTCAAGTGAGCTCTTGGCTTGTTTCAATTTGTCAGTGAGCGCGCGGCGAATACTGCCTAGGGCAGAGCTGACCTGCGTGCCATCCTTGCCGATTGGCAAGCGAGCCAACTGGGAGCCCGCGACCTTTGGGTCTGCTTGTACCAGCCATTCTCCTTCACGCTGATCCAGCAGGTGAGTGAGCCTTAGCAGAAACGGGATGTCGTCAGGATTGGTGTCCGGAAACAGCGGGCTTAGATCGCCCGTTCTTTCAACGTCGCCAATACTGTTCACCTCCACAGCGGCTTGCACATCACCGAAATCGAGGCCCACGCGAGCCGTGCTCTGGGTGTCCCGGATGAAGGGCAAAAGATTATCGCCCAGACGTAGGATCTTCCCAGTGAGGCCGAGCTCAATGGCTTCGAAAAATGCCGTCTTTCCGGTGCCGTTGGGGGCCAGCAAGATTGTTGCGCCTTGGCTAAGCTCAATCGTTGTGTCAGCGCTAAACCTGCGGATGTTGGAAAGGGTGATGGACTTCAACTGTTTCATTGTGAGTCCTCTTCGCCGAACGCAACAGCCTTCAAGGCATCCGCAACATCAGTCCCCGATTGCCCCGACAGCAACAACTCCCGCCACGCTTCGAGGTGAGGTAGCACCCATGAATGTGTTAGGCCTAACGTGCCCATGGACGCTAGCAGTGGGTCGCTAATGCTTTCCAAGCTACCAGAGGGGGATAGGGTCGCCAGAAAACTACGGTCGAGGAAGGAGCCCGCAATTTCTCCCTCTCTGACCACCACCTTCCGGCAAAAGCGGTCATCGGTTTCCAGGCGTGCGGCATCTTCGGACGTGACGCCCTCGATCAGCATGAACATATACAGGTCAGCTGTTTGCGGTTCCGCCAGGTTGTCCCGAACATCCGCCGCCCACCGAAAAGCCCCCTGGACTTTGGCCACGTCGTAAGAGAACGCGGTGATCAAAACAGTTCGCCACCCGGCACCTTCCCGATTGACCCGTTTGAGCTGTATCGCAATTGAGTTGATGTCAGTCCAAGGCGCGGCCACTTCTGCCGCGCTAGGAAAATAGACCTCGTAGCGGTCTTCGGCACGGCTCAAGATGGCAGCGACCACCTCGTCGATTGTTAGCATGTCAGAATCCTTTCACATTGGTCTTGATGGCTGACTCGCGGGCGAGCAGGCGATCTTTCAATTGATTGTTGAAGTGTTGCCGCACGGTTATCAGCGTTCCGTTGCGCAGGTGTTGACGCAAACCAGAACGAGTGACGAGAAGGTGCGGCCGCCGCTCGGCCGCCATGCTGGTGGCGGTCTCTGCGTCGTCAGCCATACCGATATTCAACAATTCTGTGGGGGAGGAGCTAACTCCGGCCAGGATGACGACCGGGGCGGGTGATGGGCCAATGACGTCGATCAAAGGGCCCTCAGATAGCTCTCGAACCTCAGGAGCGGGGCCGGCCGGGCCAGACCAGTATTGAAGGGCGATGCTCAATACCTTGCCGCACTGTGGAAAGTAACCCCACTCGTTACCAGTGCCGCCGACTCCTACTGCAACGAGCAGAAGTGTCTGAATTGCAGCCACCAGCAAGTCATGGGTGCGAGGGCCAAGCCGCAGCGCGTGTTTAGCATTCTTCCCTTCAGTTTCTGGGTACAGAAGTTGTTCCAGAAATTCTCGACGGCTACCTGGATTTGCAGCAAAGCCTGCCAACCATTCGATCCACATCGCTTCCATCGCGTCGGCGAGGGCCGGATCGGAAATGAGCGTGATCTTCTCAAAGACGCCTTGGCTGACACGCTCCCAAACCAGTCCGTCCATGGCGTCAGCGAGTGCTTGTGCCTCGGAGTGGATATCGCTTCGTGATGTGAATACATGATCGGTCGAGCATGCGAGCCGCTCGCTGTTACCTACCCACGCAAGGTGATTCAGATCGCTCTCACCGACACCCAGCGTGTGCCCGACCTCATGGCCAACGCTGCCTCGCCATACCGGCTCGTCCCGCATCAAACCGTGAGTACCAGCGGGCAGATGCAAAGCCATTCGCAACAACGCTGCAGGGAGAGTCAGATTTGCTCCGATGGGGGCCTTGTATTGAGCATATATCCGCAGCTTTCGGATTCCCGGCGCGTTGCTCCATATATGCTCAACAACGCCCTGGGCAGACCTGGGTACCAAGGCACCAAGGTCGTGGGTGCCTGCTAATGACCAAGATTGCCCGGCAGGTAGGACAGTATCGGCCAGCTCATACTGAGCCCATGTTTCGATGTCAGGGCGAAGCTCCGCCCGAAGCGCCCGCAGGACTGCATGACATCCAAGCGTTGAAACGTGGGATGTCTCCCAAGTGATGTACATCACCAGTTGGTGAAGGGCGCGCAGTGGGTCGGTGAAATGCCTGGCTAGTGCTGCGACGCAGCGCTGTTCAAGATAGGCGTCATTACCCACGCACACTATGGTGACTCGGCGAAGTGTGTCTCTGATCTGGGCCCAATCCTGAAAGCCACACCAGGTGGTGAGCCACGTATATGCCCTTTGTGTCGGCCCGTCAGTGCTGTTGGCCAGCTCAGTTAGATCCAGCCCTTCCTTGCGACACAGCTTGCACAGCGCATCGACATGGTCGACGGTCAGGTCGGCTTTCACCTTCAGAGAGGCGCCTACCAGCGTCAACTGAAACTGACGTTCGGGCAAGGTATCGAAAGTCCCTTTGCCGGAATGCTTCGCAAGGCTCGCGAATGCTGAATCGAGAACAGAGTTTACCTGCGGTGGTTTTTTTGCTTTGAAAGGCACATTCGAAGGAGGCGGGTTAGGGCCTGGTATCGGCTGCACCTGTCCTTTGGATGATCCGTTCTTCGCTTGTTTTGCTAGGAATTTCGCCTTGTCAGGATCTTTCGTACAGAAATCACTGGCCTGGCGTTTGACCTGTAAATGCTCCAGCACATCTTTTTTGTGGTAGATGACCACATCGTCCCATTCCTCGATGCTGCCTTGCTCGGCACCAATAGCCAGCGGAGCTAGCTGGCCATCCAGGAACTTCGTGAGCATTTCCGACAGGCGCTGAGCAATCACCAGCCTCTCATAATGAGACTTTTGATCCAGCCGGAACCTTCTGATCATGCCGACATCCCTTCACTTAATTATTGTCCCGACCAGCTCCGCTGGCAGTGTGCCACATCCTACCATCGGGCAAAGTGTAAGGGTTCATCATCAATTCAGGGATTCATTGCATTGCGGCCCGAGCAGAGGAACGTGATCTCTACCCCCTTGACGTCGGCCCACGCCGTCGGAGCGTTCGCATACGCTTTTTTGACGTTCAGCGAGGGCGCTTGGTGGAAAGCATCGGGCAAATCTCATGTGCTTCAGAGAGGTAACTGGTGTGGATTGCTGCGTCGGGGGAGGTCGGAGTCCGTGTAGCTTTTCTCTTTGATTAGTATACTTAGTGTACTTTAATCAGTATCGAACAACAAAATCGTAACTAGCTGATTGTCCGACGTCTTTTGTAGAAGTGCGATAATAGTATGCCAAGTGTACTTATAAAATTTTATCCGGTTCGGAGTTGAAGATGGCTGCGCCGATCATTGATAGAACCAGTGGCGGCTGGCCATTGGTATCCGCTGAGTTGTTGCGCCCATCAGAATCCGCCCTTGACAGATGAGAACCTAGATCTACGCTCATGACTTACCTTACTAAAGCCATACATCACTACGCTATATCAAACCCAGTGCAAGAGGGAGACATACATGGATAAGCAAGATGGGTCACATGATTCTGCTGTCGAGGTAATCTACACTGAGAATCCCTTAATAGTTCAGCCACACCTGACCTACATTGTCGACCGCATCACCGGCTGCATTATACAGCTCAGGGTAATGCTTCCTAAATCCAAACCAAACAACAAAAACAATCCCGACCTGAACCTGCCTCCGTTCCTCCTCAAACTTAACACAGCAGCGAAACACCATACCCCCTCGTATAGTCTTTAGCTTTAGCGGAGTTAAATAGGGGGCGTAGGCGATCCTGAGATTAAGCCCGGAGACAACATGACTGAATTAATCAATGATGCAACCGATTACGCAGCCACGCTCTTGGCGCTACAAGGTGTAAGTGTTTCGCACCCCAAATTGCTGGAAGTCGTCGCTGGCTGCTTAGGCCACGAGTCTTTTGAGTCGCTGAGGGAGGAGGGAAGTACAGACACCTCACTCCATCTGAAGGATGCTCAGGTGCTTGTATTGAATCTGCATTTGGGTGCCGCCCGAGCAGTTCAGTGTCTGGGTGCTGCCGAACCCCATTTGACGGCATGCTTGGCTGGCATTGAACATGAGTGGCGCAGATCGGGCTTACGGGAAGATAGTTCGGCATCCGTGCCTTTTGATTGTAAGGCAGGACTGACCGAGGGCTCGAGGATAAGCGTGTTTCGGGGCGTACAGGATTTCTATGCACGTCATGCCAGGGAAGTCATTCTGCAACGCCTTGTGGATGAGGGTGGGGCTGAATGGACGAGCGATGGATTTCCTGAGCTTGATCAAACGATCGACCCTGAATCGGAGGAAACCCTATGGTCTGATCGCGCTCGCTGGACGATCTGTGGCAATGGCAACTGGATTCGACATGATCACCCCCCTTGCGCAGTTAAAGGCGTTCTGACGTACAGGAAAGCAGGGCGGGCAGGCTTGGTATTCGAGGGCTTCCAATCAGACTTCCAGAGTACCTCGAAGCAAGTGGCACTCCTCACGACATTCAAGCCTGACGTTTTTGTAGTGGACACAAAAGATTGGTCGCAGAAGCGCCCGATTGTGGCCGTAATTTTTGATCTCAATAGCAACGCTGTACTCGCAAGCGCAATATCTGTTTCTGATGACTGTAGCGAAGTAATGGAAAAAGCTATAAAAGAAGCCTTCATCGAGGCTGGAACTTCAAAATCTTTGGATATGATCCGGCATGGGAATCCGAACCGATATGTGCTCGAAGCAGATCACAAGTTCGATAGCGCCCGGATTCAGAAACTCGTGGGTAATTTGGGCATTTCGTACAAATCGCTGAGCAAATCTAAGAGATATGTAGGCGGCATTGCTGAACGAATGTTCCGCCGGCTCAACGGATATGCACCCATGATCCCACCAAGTCCTGGCCGACATATGCCAAGCGCGGTGTACACGTTGGAAGATCTTAGTCTGTTAATTACTTTACAGATAAAGCGCTACCATGAGACGAGATAACGCGCTACCTCAAAACGTGTGGGCGGGGTGAGCCCTATGGCGCGCTAGATTCGTTTTTTCGCGCAGCGACATCAATAGGACGAATTCAATGTGTACTCACAGAGAAAGCCGGATGGTCAGGGTTCGTGCGCAAGGAGTAATGTTCAAAAACAGGCTGTATTATTCCAGTGCACTTATACCACTTAGAGGCGAGTGTGTGCAGGTTGAGTTCGATCCCTCAGCCCCGGACTATCTTGTGGTGATACGGGGTGAGAGCCACATCAAGGTCAAACTCTCGCCCTATGATAGAGCTGGAAAAAATGAATCATGATCTTGGTTCGGGATTTTTCTTCGTGAAGACGAGCCCAGAACGCCGAGATCAATGATCTGATTGCAACACTCCATACTCCCTTGATGGGCTTTCGCCGGTCGTCCCTAGTAGGCCCAGGCAGCCCGGATCTTGGTGTTGACCTCGTCCACAAAGATGCGCGTTTTGGTCGGCACAAGCCGGCCCGGCGGCATGATCGCGTATACCCCTCCGGTACCCGATCCCTCCCATCCTGGTAAAACTTCGACCAGGTTACCCGCCTTGACGTCCGGCCCGGCTAACCAGTCAGGGCTCATGATGATTCCAAGCCCCTGAGTAGCCGCGAACAACAGCGCCTCAGAGTTATCAGTGATAAGCGGCCCGGACGGCTTCAAGGCTGCACGCTCCCCATCTTTTGTCAGTACCCACTCTGGCCAGCTCTTATGGCTTGTGAAGCCTAGGCAGGAGTGGTCACCGAGGTCAGACGGGGTTTGCGGGATACCGTGATTTGCAAGGTAGCCAGGCGACGCGAAGAGCGCGCTTTTGAAAGGGGCGATGTATTTAGCGGTGAGCGTACTGTCACGCTGTGGCCCGACTCTGATTGCCACATCAAAGCCCTCCGCCACCAAATCCACGTAACGGTCACTGAAGACCGCATCGATTCGGATCTGTGGGTGTTGGGAAAGAAACGCAGGGAGTAGGGGGGCTATCCACTGCCTGCCGAATGTAATGGGCAGAGACACCCGAAGCAGCCCTTGTGGAGTTGTCGCCAGGTTGCTGGCCTCGGTGCCGGCATTATCCAATTCGTCCAGCACCCCACGCACACGTCGGTAGTATTGTGACCCAGCCTCAGTCAATGCGACTTTGCGAGTCGTACGCGAAAGCAATCGCACGCCAAGGTTTTTTTCCAGACGGGTCACACGTCGCGACACGATGGTGGGGTCTCGACCTATGGCGTTTGCAGCATCGCTGAACGATGAATGTTCGGCGACCGCCACGAAGGTCACCAAGTCCTCAAGGTTAAAACGGGTCAGTAATTCGTGCAGACTATGCATGTGTGAAATGCAACCGTGGCTGATTATCCTTCAATTATGCAGGATTACACTCGAGCCATCATTCATCACGAGCGCCCACATCTATGAGCATTTTTCTGAGTATCGGCACCGGCCCAGGAATGGGTATCGCAACAGCACGACGTTTCGCACAAGAAGGCTTTCGGGTGATCCTATCCGCCCGCAATGAAGGCCGCGTCCAAGCGTTAGCCGATGGCCTGAAGGCCGAAGGGTTTGATGCTGAAGCATTAGTCGTAGACGCTAGCAATACTGCCGCAGTGGCGAAACTAGTTGCCGAGGTTGAGGAGCATTACGGCCCTATCGATGTTCTGCATTACAACGCTGCTAACCTACGCAAGTCAGACATCGCAGCACAGCCAACCGATACCTTCGTGCCAGACCTTGCAGTGAACATCGGCGGCGCGCTGGCGGCGACTCAAGCAATCTTGCCTGCAATGGCCAAGCGAACTGCAGGCACCATTCTTCATACAGGTGGCGGTTTCGCGCTGTACCCAAGTCCTGACTTTCTGTCGTTGAGCATCGGTAAGGCCGGCATCCGAGCCCTGGTGTTAGGCTTGTTTGAATCGGCAAAAGCTCAAGGCGTCCACATCGGTACGGTGACTGTTGCCGCGAACGTTGCACCGGATTCTAAGGAGGCTGACGCGGTCGCGGAGCATTTCTGGAAGCTTCATAGCCAACCCGTCGGTGCATGGAAGGCGGAAGCCAATTACTCCGCCTGAGTGACTTGCATTGCTGAGCTGGAATCAAGGCATAGGAGGAGGGTAGTGATGTATCCGCGCCCCCTTTAGAAGTCCCCCAGTTGATCCAGCACCCTGCGCGTCCAAGCAAGCGGAGCGCGCAGGCGTGAGGATGGACGCCCGCAGGGCCGAGGCGCTCGCTTAGCGGGCGGCTTGGTTTACGACAGCCGAGCTCGGAGAGCCACGCCCTCAATCCCAGCAGGCGGCATTAGGAAAGGGCACCCAAAATCCTCGCCCAGCCTAGGTTTCGGAGGCAGGCCGATTCGAGACAAGGGCTGTCGTCAAACGCCTGATCTCACCAGCAGCCTCGACAATATCCGGATTATCCGACGCCAACGCCATATCCGCGAGGTTGTGCCTGATCGAGCACGTGATGAGCCATAGACCTTTGAGATCGTGCACACCCAGCGAATCCTCCCTCGGAAACAGGCTCACCGCTGGCAACGGCTGGCTAGAATCAATATTCAGGTAAACCAGGTATCGGTCGAAAGTCCGGGAAAATGCCCGTGGCAAGGGAACCATTGAGCCATTCTTGGGATGGCTTTCCAGCCAGTCGCCACGCTCGTTACGCATGAACTGGTCGATACGCCCAGGGCTAGAAGCCGTACCAAGCACTTGCCACATCGGTCTGACCGTATACCTGGCGATCGTGAGGTACATTTCGATCAGGTGTGAGTTATGGGGACTAAGCAGGTTCGGTAGCGTCTTCAAAATCCACTTCATCACTGCATCCGAAATGGAGCCTCGAGCCTGTGGTTCCTTAAAGGACAGCCAGTCCAGCTTGGCAGCGGCTACGTTTGGCCTAGTGGCAGAGACGTCCTTCAAGTAGAAATCCATGAACTGCGTGACGCTCCTGATCTCACGCTTCCAAACATTCTTATCTATGGCGTCGCTCGAGTTCGCGGTGCGAGCGGTATGGAACAGTTTCCACTCAGGATTTATCGGGTAATCGCGGTAGTCCTTGCCGGAGCTAACCAAGAACCGCGGCTGAATGCTAGGACTGGCCCAGCCACTGTCAGGGGTTTGGACAAAGGCCACATAGTCTTTGAAGTCGGCGTCCGTCCAGTCCAGCAACGAGAGGTTGTTTGCGAAACTCCAGTTGAGCATCTTTTCCAGACCGTTGATGGTCTTGTAGTACTGAAGGTGTGGCGTCTGTGGACTCCAACTATGAGCAATCCAGTTCAAGTACCGATCGGCGTACCAGGCGCTCATGAACGGAAGGCAGGAGTCGTCAACTTCGTTCAGGCGAGCTGAGACGTGAGCGTTGACCGGGAACCGTTTTACTTGGTTGGGCTGCCAATGGTCGTACGATGGGAAAATCGGAAATGGGATGAACGGCCGCGTCATAGTGGAACCAGCAACCTAGAATCTTTGGGTGGTACCTATACGTGTAGCAGAGAGATTGAGGTACGGCCAGCCTGATCGTGACACGCGATGCTAACCGGCGATTAGTGAAACGGCAGCGAAGAAGCGAACATGAGACAGGGGATGAGGATGAGCTTTCAAATAGCTGATTTTTCGAGAAACGGGGTTTTGTGCAAACGTGAACGGAGGTTAGTGACATTGGACAACATATGAGCATATCTGACATAGCACATGATTTAACATAATATACATTATGCGCAATACGATATTGCGTAATGAGGGGCAGTGCCCGTCAGATTCCAACAGGCAAAACCCCTCTCTGGTTCAAACCTGAGCGAACCCTCCATCCACGAACATTTCGCTGCCGGTCATGAAACTGCTGTCGTCCGACGCCAGGAACAATGCCGCCGCCGCAACTTCTTCCGGTTGGCCGATACGGCCCAGTGGCAACTGCGCCGTCATGTCGTCAATGATTGCATCCTTCTGGCCGGTACTTGAAAGCGCCAGGTCCAGGCCTGGTGTCGAGATCGGGCCCGGTGAAAGTACGTTGACGCGAATACCGCTGCCTTTCAAATCCAGCGCCCAGCTCCTGGCGAAATTACGCAATGCGGCTTTCGTGGCGCTGTACACGCTGAACGCCGGTGTGCCCATGGTGCCGGTGGTCGAACCGGTGAGGATGACCGAACCGCCGGCGTGCATCAGTGGCAGCGCTGTTTGCACGGTGAACAGTGTGCCTTTGACGTTGATGCCGAACGTGCGATCGAACGACTCTTCGGTGATCGACCCGAGCGGCTGGAAATCCCCCAGGCCCGCATTGGCGAACAGCACGTCTACGCGACCTTTGACGCTTTTGATGTGGGTGAAAATGCGCTCCAGGTCGTCCAGCCTCGAGATATCCCCTTGAATGGCGAGCGCTCCAGGCCCGATCAGCCCGAGCGCCTTGTCCAGTTCTTCCTGCCTGCGTCCCACAATCACAACTTGTGCACCTTCCGCGGCAAATCGAATGGCGGTTGCCAGGCCAATACCGCTGTTGCCACCGGTGATCACTGCAATTTTCCCGTCGAGCCTGCTCATGGTTAACTCCGAAGAATGTTGAGGCCCAACTCTAGATCCAGACTTTTCTTTTGAATAGTATGCACCTTTTAGTAAGTACCCCTTTGGAGCACCCATCACATGGCGAACAACACCTTCAATTGCGGGCTCGAGGCTGCCCTGGCGGTGATTGGCGGCAAATGGAAACCGCTGGTCCTGTATAATCTGGCGCGACATGTTCATCGGTATGGCGAGTTAAGGCGTGCGATTGGCGGCGTGACCGACAAGGTGTTGATCCAGCAACTCAAGGAATTGGAGCGCGACGAAATCATCGCGCGGATCGACTTCCAGGAGATCCCGCCCAAGGTCGAGTATTCCCTGACACCCTTCGGGCAGTCACTGGCCACTGCGCTGGGCGCGTTGTGCGTGTGGGGCACCGAACATATGGACACTGTCGAACGCATCAGCGAACGGCGTATCAGCGCCCTCGCCCAGGCCTGAGCCCTGCCCCGATAGCCAACTCAACTAAATGACTATTTAGTTGAGTTATAGGCTTGGGGGCGAATTCGCAGTGTTACGCTCAGCGAGCACTCTTCATTTCCAGAGCCTGAGCGAGACTGAGCTTGAGCTCTTCATCATTCCAGGGCTTGCTGATGTAACGGAACACATACCCATCATTGATCGCCTGGGTGATCATGCTCATATCGGCGTAGCCGGTCAGCAGGATATTCACGCAGTGCGGGTCGCGCCTATGCACTTCGCGCAGCAAGGTCGGCCCGTCCATGAACGGCATGCGCGCGTCGCAGACGATCAGGTCGACCGCGTGTTGTTCGAAAAGGCTCAGCGCCTGGGCCCCGCTCGTGGCCAGCAGCAAATCGTAAGGCTTTGCGCGCAGCAGGCGCCGAAGGCTGTTGAGAATACTTTCCTCATCATCCACCAGCATGACGGTGTGTCGTTTTTCGCAGGAAGACAGCGTATCCATGATCAGCGTCCTTCAACGGCGCAGGTAGAGACAGCCTCTATCACCGGCTGGCGTAAGGGTAACCAGACGCGGAAGCGACTCCCCCTGCCCGGCTCACTGTCGACCGTGAGCCGTCCATGGTGCTTGACCATGATGCTGTACGACAACGACAGGCCAAGGCCCGACCCCATGCCCACCGGCTTGGTTGTGAAGAACGGTTCGAATATCCGGTTCTGGATTTCAAGGGGAATGCCATGGCCGTTGTCGGCGATTTCGACGAAGACTCCACCGTCCTCCCTGCCGCTGCTGATGGTGATTTCGCCGTCGGCACCCACGGCATGGCTGGCATTGATGAGCAGGTTCAGGAAGACCTGGTTGATCTGTGAGCCCATGCATTCGATGGGCTCGACATCGCCGTAGCGCTTGATCACCTGAGCCTTGAACTTGATCTCGCTCCAGATAACGTTGAGGGTACTGTCGAGCCCCTTGTGCAGATCGGCCAACTGCCATTCGTAACTGTCGACGTGGGAGAACTCGCGCAGGTCCTTGACGATGCGAGTGACCCGGTCAAGGCCGTCGACCGACTCGGCCAGCAGGTCGTCGATGTCCTGGCGCATGAAGGTGTAATCCATCTTGTCCCGCATCACCGCAAGCTCGGGATGAGCGCTGGCATGCCTATCGTCGGTCGCCTGTTCATGGGCTTCGAGCAGCGCGAAGATGTCCACCAGGTAACGACGCAGGCTGTTGACGTTGGAGCCGACAAACCCGATCGGGTTATTGATCTCGTGGGCCACGCCTGCAGCAAGCTGCCCTATCGCCGCCATCTTCTCGGACTGCAGCAACTGCGCCTGTGCGTCTTCGAGCCGTGCGATCAGCAGTGCCTGGGCACCCTTCTCTTCTTCCAGCAACTTGTTAAGGTGCGTCAGCTCAAGTTGCCGGGCAGCGGTATCGGTCGTGTCACTGATGGCCAGGCCCACGCCGAGATTGCTGCCGTCGGCGTCTTGCACCGGGAAGAAGGTGCAGTTCTGATACATGTGCCGGACCAGCCCACTGATGGGCCGGGTGCTTTCGAAATTGAACAGGTGCGGCCGCTGCTGCCATGACGTGAACGCAAAGTTTTGCAGGGTAATGACGCTGTTGATCTTCTGCCGGGTCCAGGCCTCCGGCAGCTCCGGAAAGGCTTCGAACAGCGTACGGCCGACCAGTTCTTCCGCGCTGCGGCCACTGTTGATGGACATGAATTGGTTAGAGAACAGCACCTTGCAGTCCTGGTCGACCAGCAATACGCCCATGTTGATGGCCTTGAGCATCGACTCAAGGGTTTCCCGGGAAATTGCCTTGATGTCTGTCATGAAGAGATCCCTTCAAAGTTCGTCCAGCAAACGATCGATGGCCCGAACGACAACCCCAGCCGTACGTTCAGTGATGCAGATCAACAAGTCGCAGGAGAACTGATGAGCCTGAACCTCGAAACGGATTTCCAGCACCATCGCCAGGTGTTCATTCAGGTTCAATTCATCCAGTGCATTCGCCGCATGTTCGGTGTGGACGAGAATGGACGGTGCGTCATAGCTCACCTGAGTTGCCACCTGCCTTGCCAGGCCACTGATGCAGGCGCCGGTCAGGATGTTGGTGACATCAAGCATCAACTCGTGCTGCTGCTCCAGGCCGCTGCCTTTGTAGCCCAGCAGTTCGGCCAGTTCATCGGCACCCTTGGAGCCAAAGCACACGAACACTTCGCCACGTAACTCACCCAGAAAAGACTGGCGGGTGACGATCATGAAGCTCCGACGCAGATGCTCCGGAATCAACAGGTTATTCTGTTCCCGGATCAGCGGGTGAATAAAGGGAACCGAAAGCGTCACCATGGTATCGGTCAGCAGCGCCAGTCGCTCGGCCGCCTGTCCCATGGCGATGTTCATCAGTTCCTGCAGGGCATCACGTTGGTCTTCGGTGAGTGCGGCCAAGGTTTCCATCAAAGCACTCCTATGACGTGCAAGGCATTGACTACAGCTTCAGCCGTAACCGGCTTGGCTACAAAGGCAGCAGCGCCCAGGTCGAATACCCGTTGCCTGGCCAGGGGTTGGATGTCTGCGCTGATCACCACGACGACCACATTGGCGTCTTCGCGCTTGAGTGCCTCCAGGGTCTGGAAGCCGTCCATGACGGGCATGGTGAGGTCGAGAAAAAGCAGGTCGACCAAACCGGCGTGGTAAGCCTCCATCACCTCGGCCCCGTTGCAGGCCTGGCGAACATCTTCGGTCAGTGATTCTGGCAGGGAACGCAAGACCATCTTGCGGGACATGGATGAATCATCGGCGATTAGAACTTTCATGGTGCACTCCACAGGTATGAAGTGTCCTGCGGCCTCGGCCGAGGCCGGAGAAATCAAGACTTCATTAAATCTTCCCTCCACTCTAGCGTGACATATAGCAAAGAGCCATGTGGAAAACCGGATAGTGCTCTAATGAGTTGCGCAGCCTGTAGGGATTTCCCTATAGGCTGCCAGGCGCCGGCCCGAGATTCAGTAACCACTGGCCGCCGTCATCGCCCCGCCGACAATCGCAATCCCCGAACTGCTGCCCAAGCGTGTCGCCCCGGCTTCAATCATCTTCAGTGCCGTCGGATAATCGCGCACGCCCCCGGACGCCTTGACCCCAACCGCGGCGCCCACGGTTTTACGCATCAGGGCTACGTCTTCGGCGGTGGCACCGCTTCGGCTGAACCCCGTGGAAGTCTTGACGAACGCCACACCCAGGTCCCGGCAGATTTCGCAGGCCTGGACTTTCTCTTCGTCGTCCAGCAGGCAGGTTTCCAGGATGACCTTCAACGGCACGGCGCCGCAGGCCTTGTGGACCAAGGCAATGTCTTCGCGCACTGCCTCCAGCAAACCGTCCTTCAACCAGCCGATATTGAGCACCATGTCGATCTCCCCTGCCCCGGCGGCAATCGCCCGTTCGGCTTCGAAGGCCTTGGTGTCGCTCAGGCCGGCGCCCAGGGGAAAGCCCACCACGGCACAAATCACCACGCTGTCGTCGGTCAGGCAGGAAGCGGCGTAAGGCACCTGCCCTGAGTTCAGGCACACCGAATAAAAACCGTGCTCCCGAGCTTCCTCGCACAAGGTGCGAATCTGCTCGCGGGAGGCGTCGGGCGCCAGCAAGGTGTGATCGATGTACTTGGCCAATGCTGCGGGTTGAAGAGTGTTCATTTAACGTGCCCTTGCCTGTATGTTGCGAATGGTCGTGTGCCGCTTGTCACAGCACCCACACTATTGCGTTATAATAATAACACTAAATGTTACTTATCCAACACAAACAATCAAGCCCTGGAATACTCGTGGACAGTAGAAAAGCCGAGCGACTCAAGCTTATCCAACAAGCCTTGCAGGACCAGAACGCCATTCACCTGAGGGAAATGGCGGCGCTGCTGGAGGTTTCGGAGATGACCCTGCGCCGCGATCTCAATCACTTCAGTGATCACCTGCGCCTGCTGGGTGGCTACATCACCCGGGTCGGCAGCGAGGTCAGTGATTACCGGGTTGCCGAGCAGGACACCCGCCACGTCGAGGAAAAGCGCCGCATCGGCAAACTCGCCGCGCGCCTGATCCAGCCCGGTGACACGGTGTTTTTCGACTGCGGTACCACCTCGCCGTTCGTGATCGACTTCATCCCCGACGACTTGGAGTTCACGGCGGTGTGCAGCTCGTTGAACGTGCTGCTCAAGCTGCATAACAAGCCCAACTGCCACATCGTGTTGTGCGGCGGCACCTTCCATCGCAAGAACCAGGTGTTTGAAAACAGTGCCGAAAGCAGCATCCTCGACAGCGTGCGCCTGACCTGGGCCTTCGTGACTGCCGCTGGCGTCAGCCAGGCATTCGGCGTGACGTGCTTCAACTTCAATGAAGTCGAGGTCAAGCAAAAGGTCATGCGCCAGGCCCAGCAACGTGTGTTGCTCGCCGACTTCAGCAAGTTCGACACGGTGCGCACCGCTCACTTCGCCGCCCTGGAGGACTTTCAGTACGTGGTCAGCGACAAGAAAATCCCCCGCAGCTACAAGGACGCCATCCAGGCCCACGGCGCGCAATTGCTGGTTTAACCCAGCAACCGCTGGCGTTCCTGCACGCTCAGGTAGCCGGTGGTGACACTGAACGAAGCGCTGGCTCCCGCCGCCAGCAGACGCACGTGGCCTTTGGCTTTCTCGGCGTTATAGCCCTCGGGTTCGCACGTCGATGGCAGCACGAACGCCGCCACTTGCTGATCCGGCGTGTGCAGGATCCAGCGTGCGGCGTGCGCGAATTGTTCGGGGCGATAGCGGGTGTAGAACGCCGCGCCATCGGGATGATCCAGCAGGAAGTGGGCCTGGCCGGTGGCGTCTGTGCCGACGCCGTCGAAGAAAAACACGATTTCAGGGTCGTACAACCCCGGCTGATCGAGACAGGCCAATTGCCCGGGTTGTTCGGCCAGTTGCGCCATGTAGGCACTCCAGTCCGGCGTCGGCTTGACGTGGCCCGGAATGCTGGTGCGCAGGCGCAGTCGCTGCATGCCCCATGGCTCGACAAACCGCGCGCCGGCCACAAAGGCGTAGTTCATGTGGGCCATGTACATCAGTTCCATCGGCTTGCCGGCCAGGTTGGTCACGTCCATGTCGATATCGAACACCGCCGAATCGGCGCGCAGGGTCACGCTGGGGCACGCCCGGTAGCGATCGCCGAAGCCCTTGGCATATTGATAACAACCGCCCAGGCGCACAAAGCCCTCGCCGAGGTCCAGCCAGGCCGAGTCCATCGGGGCGCAAGGCATTTCGCCGTGCAAGGCGTGGGTGTCATCCGGCGCCGGGCAACCGTTGCGCAGCAGGCCACTGTGAAACATGAAGCAGCCGTAGGTATCGATGACCATCGGGCTGGGCCGGGGTTGCTCGAACAGGTTGCTCATGGTCAGGTCGCAGCCGTCGAACACCGCCGACCAGATCATCTGCCCTTGATAGGGCAGCAGCACCAGGCGTCCACGGCTGTTCTCCAGGCTCACGGCCAGCACGCCGGACGGATAGATCCAGGCACTGACCTTGAAATCCTCGGACTGCAACAGGACTCTCTCCTGCTCGGCAAACACCGCTGGATACAGCGGGATCCGCGTATTCATGAGGCCACCGCCGCGGCGGCGCTCGACGGTAACGTGCCGGGTTGGCGCATGCACTTGACCGCGTACATCACGATCACGATAAAGCACAGCAACGGTACGCTGTAGGCCAGTTGCATATTGCCGCCGCTGGCATCGGACAACAGGCCCTGGAAGATCGGAATCACCCCGCCGCCGACGATGCTCATCACCAGCAATGAACCGCCGACGCCGGTGTCTTCACCCAGGCCATCGATGGTCAGGCCGTAAATGGTCGGCCAGCACGGGCCGAGGAAAATACTCACGCCGACCGCTGCGTACACCGCCGAAATGTTCGGCACCAGAATGGTGTAGGCCAGCAGCACAATGCACAGCACACCGTAGATCGCCAGGACCTTGGCCGGATGCAGGCGGCGCATCAACAGGTTGGCGATCATCTTGCCGACAAAGTAGGCGGCAAAGGTGGTCAGCAAAAACCATGAAGCGCTGCGCTCATTCATTCCGCCCATTTGCATCGCCAGGCGAATGGTGAAACTCCACACGCCGACCTGGGCGCCCACGTAGAGAAACTGCGCCAATACGCCAAAGGTAAAGCGCGGGTTACGCCACAGCCGGCCCAGGCTTTGGCGCAGGCTGCCAGGCTTGCTGTCAGCCGGCTTATTGCCCTTGCAGGCCGGGAACCGGGTGATCGCGACCAGGATAAACATCAGCACCAGCACGGCGATCATCCACTTGTAGGGCAACAGCGTGGACTGGATCATCTGCAACTGCTGCACGGCGGCCTCGGAGGCGCTCATCCGGGTCAGTTGTTCCGTGGTCGCGTCGGTGTCCTTGAACATCACGAAACTGCCGACGTACACCCCTGCCATCGCACCGAAGGGGTGGAAAGTCTGCGAGATGTTCAAGCGCCGCGTCCCGGTTTCCCGGGGCCCCATCAGGGTCGAGTAGGTGTTGCAGGCGGTTTCCAGGAACGACAGGCCGGCCGCAATCACAAACAGCGCCAGCAGGAACATGCCGTACTTGGCCGTCGACGCCGCCGGGAAAAACAGCAGGCAGCCGAACATGTACAGCAGCAACCCGATCAGGATCGTGCTCTTGTAGCTGAAGCGGCGCACCACCATCGCCGCCGGAATCGCCACGAAAAAGTAGCCCAGGTAAAACGCCGACTGCACAAAGGCGGTCTGGAAATCACTGAGCAAAAACGCTTTCTTGAAGTGTGCGATCAGCACGTCATTCATGCTTGCCGCCGCCGCCCACAGCGCAAAGATGCTGCACAGCAGGATAAAGGCGAACCAGGGCGTGCGGTTCAGGTAGAAACCATCGGGTGTCTGTTGCAGCGCAGGTTTGTTCATTATTGTTCTCCGGGCTGGTTTGGGGGTTACGGCTGTTGCTGGAAACGGGCGAACGCCTCGCTGTCGGGATATGACGTCTGGGTGCCCAGGGCCATGACCGAGCAGGCGGAATACGCCACGGCCTGTTCCATGGCCTGCCGGATACCGCCGTCGCGGCTCCAGTGCTGAATGAAGCAACCGATGAAGGCATCGCCGGCGCCCGTGGTGTCCCGTGCCACGACCTTTCGGCCCGGCACCCGGAATTCGCCCTCCTCTCCCACGTACAACGCACCGTGTTCGCCGAGGGTGACGATCACGTGGCGAATACCGCTGGCCACCAGCGTGCGCGCGGCGCGTTGGGCGGCGTCCGGCGAGTCCACGACCTGGCCGGTGATCAACGCCAGTTCCGATTCATTGGGGATCAGGAAGTCCAGCTGCGCCAGGTGCTCCCCGCTCAGGCCGGCCAGGGCCGGTGCCGGGTTGAGCAGCACCGCGATGCCGTGCCGGTGCGCAAATTCGATGGCGTAGTAGACCGTCTCCAGATTGATCTCCAACTGCAGCACGATCAGCGTGCACTCGCGCAGGTCGGCGGCCGCTGCGTCGATGTCCGCCGGCAACAAATGCGCATTGGCGCCTTTGACGATCAGAATGCTGTTGTGGGAGTCGGCCCGCACAAAAATCGGCGCGACACCGCTGGAAACCCCAGGCACCCGCTGCACATGACGGGTGTCGATACCAAACCGCTGGAAGTTGGCCAGGGTGTTGTCGGCAAACATGTCGTCGCCGACCTTGCTCAACATCAGCACCTGCGCCCCAAGCTTGGCTGCCGCCACCGCCTGGTTCGCCCCCTTGCCGCCACACCCGAGGGCAAAACCAGGCGCTTCCAGGGTTTCGCCCTGGGCCGGCATGCGGTCGATGTAGGTGATCAAATCCACCATATTGCTGCCGATGACTGCGATCTTGCTCATTGCTATTCCACCTTGTTGCAACACGACCAGGCAGGTCGTGGTGCTCTTGTTTTGTTATTTAAATAACATTAGGTGTGAATATTCAATCTTTTTTTTGCAAAGCACGGCCAACGAGCCCTCCGGGTGGGCCGGTGGACCGGGCAAAAAAAACCGACCCACAGGGGGCCGGTCCATAAAGCGTGTATCAGGTCTGTGCGGTGTTACAGGCTGAAGCGATCCACGGATTGCGACAACTTACCGGCCAGCCCGGCCAGTTCATCGGTGGTCGAGGCAGTTTCGCCGATGATGCGGCTGTTGTTTTCCGACATCCCCGCAATCATCTCCACCTGATGGGAGATTTCGTTGCTGGCCAGGCTCTGTTCACCGATGGTGCGCGAGATGTCGTTCACCAACTCGGTGGTATTCAGGGTGGCCTGCAGAATATCGCGGATCGCTCGCTCCACCTCGGCAGTCACCGCCATGCCTTTGTCCACTTGGGTGACGCCCTCCTCCATGCTGGTCACCGCTTCCCGGGTGTTCTGCTGGATACGCCCGACCATGCTGGCAATTTCCTGGGTCGAGGCGCTGGTGCGGCCCGCCAGGCTGCGCACTTCATCGGCGACCACCGCAAAGCCGCGTCCCTGCTCGCCGGCGCGGGCGGCTTCAATCGCGGCGTTCAGGGCCAACAGGTTGGTTTGGTCAGCGATGCCCTTGATCACTTGGATGATGCTGAAGATCGCCTCGGACTCCTTGTCCAGGGTACGAATGACCTGGGCCGATTGCTGCGCTGAGCGGGCAATGCCATCCATGTCCTTCACCACCTGGTGGATCACCCGGCCGCCATCCTTGGCCAGGGCTTCGGCCTGGTTGGCCATGTCCAGGGCACGCCCGGCATGCCGGGTGATTTCTTCAATGCTGGCGGTCATTTCACTGGCCGCCGCCGCCATGGTGCTGGCAGCCGCGCTTTGCTGCTGACTGCTGCCGGCGACGTCATGGCAGCCCTGGCTCAAGCGTTCGCTCATGCCATTGACGCCGTGGGCATTGCTGCGCACCACCTCGATCATGCCGCGCAGATCTCGCTGCATGGTGGCAAGGCTACGGATCAATGAGCTGGCTTCGTCCTTGCGCTTGGGTTCGACAATCGGCTCGCTCAGGTTACCCCGGGCGATACTGGCGGCAATGCGGCTGGCGGCCTGCAGCGGCGCCATGATGCTCGACAACACCCAGCGCCCCTGGGCCAGCAGCAGCAACAGGCTGGCGAGCAATACGGCGCCCAAGGTCAAATTGGCGTGGCTGATGGTCTGCCGCGTACTGGCGCTGGTCTCCTGGGTATTGCTTTCGATCAGCTCGCTCATTGCCGCCATTTGATCTTCCAGCTGGGAAAACGCCTTGTTGAAGGTGTCCAGTTCCCCGCGAGCGGCCTCAGGATTCTCCAGGGCCAGCGCGACGATGCGCTCGCCGGCACTGATATAGGTGTCCAGGCTGGGTCTGATTTTTTCCAGGCCGGTCTTGATCGTGGCATCCAGCGGCAACTTGAGGTTGTCCCCCAGTACCTGACGGAAATGCTCGGCGTGTTCCTTCAACGAGGTGTTGACCTCGTCCTTGCTGCTGGTGCTTTTGCCCAACCCCACGAGCATGGCGGACAGCACGTCGGCACGCAGTGCGTCGTGCATCATGTCGGCTTCCATATGGTTGCGCAGGACCGTCATGCTCACCTCGCTATCCTGTACGGCCTGGCTCATCCGAACATTCCCCAGGTAGCCGGCCAGGCTCATGACCAGAGCCGTGAGCAACCCAGTGGCAATCAACAGCATCAAGCGTAATTTGATCGTCATGCTGACATCCCCATACCCAACCGTCGAAGCAACGTTCTTACCGTTATCGGCATCAATCCCTGTTAGTGAAGCCTAAGTTTGCGGATCTGCGCGGATCCCTTAAGCTGATCGACTTTTGCGCTGCCGGAAACCGCCCATGTCCCGAAGTATTGCCCACCTTGCGTTGCTGCTGGGGTTGATCACCGCCGTCGGCCCGTTCGCCATCGACATCTACTTGCCCGCCCTGCCCACCCTGGGCGCCAGCCTGCACGCCTCGCCGGCGGCGGTACAGATGAGCCTCACGGTATTTTTCATGATCATTGGGGTTTGCCAGCTGTTCTACGGCCCGATCAGCGATGTGTTCGGGCGCAAGCCGCCGATTTACGCCGGGCTGCTGATCTTTGCGGTGGGCAGCGTCGGCTGCGCGCTGGCGCCTACGATTGAAGTGCTGATTGGCTTTCGCGCCGTGCAGGCCTTCGGCGCCTGTGCCGGGATGGTGATTCCCCGGGCGATCGTGCGCGACCTGTACACCGGCCATGAAGCCGCGCGGCTGATGGCCTTGCTGATGCTGGTGATGAGTGTGTCGCCGATTCTCGCGCCGCTGGCCGGCAGCCTGGTGATTTCGTTGTGGAGCTGGCGCGAAGTGTTCGCCGTGCTCGCGGTGGTGGCCGTACTGTGCCTGGTGATGACAATTGTGCAGCTGCCCGAAACCCATCCCGCCGAGCGCCGGCTGGGCAAGACCTTGGGCACGGCGTTCAGCAGCTACGGCGCACTGCTGCGTGACCCGGTCTTCATCGGTCTGTCGGTGGTGTGCGGGTTCGGGCTGGCGACGTTCTTTGTGTTTATCGGCAGTGCGCCCTTCGTGTATATCGAATACTTCGGCCTCACGCCTACCCAGTTCAGCCTGTGTTTCGCCCTGAACGCCGCGTCGTTTTTTGCCATGAGCCAACTCACTGCACGCTTGAGCGCGCGCTTCGGCCTGGCGCCACTGATTCGTTGGTCGGTGGTCGCCGTAGCCGCCGTGATGGTGCTGCTGGCCGCGACCACGCTGTGGGTCGACAGCCTGGCCTTGATGATGGCGTTGCTGTTTATCGGCTTCGGTTTCCTCGGCCTGCTGTTGCCGGCGGCGGGCGTGTTATCCCTGGAAGATCATGGTGCTGTGGCGGGCTCTGCCTCCGCGCTGTTGGGGGCCATCCAGATGATCACCGCTGCCGTGTCCATGACCCTGGTCGGTGTGTTTGCCGACCACACGCCGGCGCCGATGCTGGTCGGCATTGCGCTGTGCGCCGTCGCGGCGATGCTCACCACCCTGTGGACCTTGCGCCGCCTGCCGGCGCACCTGGCGAGCGCCCCGCCCCACGGCTGAGCGATACCGCTCGTCGGGCCTGGCCGGCATCCATTACAACTATCGCCGGCCATGAAACTACTAATCCCATAGCACCGTTCGAAACCTATGGAGATTGGAAATGACTGACTACCCACGCCCGCCCTTCGCCCCCCAGGCGCAAAACGTGCCTGGTACCCAACGCAAGATGGACCCGTATCCGGACTGCGGGGAGCAGAGCTATAAAGGCTCCGGTCGATTGGCCAACAAGATCGCCCTGATCACCGGCGCCGACAGCGGCATTGGCCGCGCAGTGGCCATCGCCTTCGCCCGTGAAGGCGCCGATGTGGCCATCGCCTACCTGGACGAACACGAAGACGCCAGGGAAACCGCGCGCTGGGTCGAGGAAGCCGGCCGCCAATGCCTGTTGCTGCCCGGTGACATCGCGCAAAAAGCCACCTGCCAGGCACTGGTCGACAAGACCGTGGAACAGTTCGGGCGCATTGACGTGCTGGTCAATAACGCGGCATTCCAGATGACCCACGAAACGCTCGAAGAGATCGAGGATGAGGAATGGGTCAAGACCTTCGATATCAACATCACCGCGATGTTTCGCATCTGCAAGGCTGCGCTGCCGCATATGAAGGCCGGAAGTTCGATCATCAACACCAGCTCGGTGAACTCCGACATGCCCAAGCCGACCCTGCTGGCCTATGCCGCCACCAAGGGCGCAATCGCCAACTTCACCGGCGGCTTGGCGCAACTACTCGGCAGCAAGGGCATCCGCGTCAACAGCGTCGCGCCCGGCCCGATCTGGACGCCGTTGATCGTGGCGACCATGACTGATGAAGACGTGCAGAACTTCGGCAGCGAAACCCCACTGGGCCGCCCCGGCCAACCGGTGGAAGTGGCGCCGATTTATGTGCTGCTGGCGTCGGACGAGGCCAGCTATATCTCGGGTTCGCGTTATGCGGTCACCGGCGGCAAACCGATTCTGTAGGCCCGCGGCTGTTCTTCTACAGATCAAACCGATCCACCGCCCGCCGCCGTTCGTTGTCGTCACGCACGTCATAGCTGGCGGTGGTCTGGATATTGGTGTGGTGCGCCAGCTTCTGTGCAATCGACAGGTCATGCTCCTCGATCACCCGCGTGATGAACGAGCGGCGAAAGTCGTGGGGCATGATCTTCACCCCGACCTGCTCACCCCGTTGGCGGGCGATGTAGTAAATCGCGTGCTTGGTGATACGTTCGCGGGTGATATGGCTGCCCCGGCGTATGCGGTTGAACAGGAAGCTGTCGTCCTGCTCGCCTTCCTTGAGTTGCTCGCGCCTGAACGCCAACCACGCCTGCAGCTTGGCGAAAGCCCAGTCCGGTGCATACTTGACCAGCTCCTTGTTGCCCTTGCCGATCACCCGCAAGCTGCGTTCATCGAAGTTGATCTGCGCCAGGTCGAGGTTGACCGACTCGGATTTGCGCATGCCCGAGCCATACAGGATGCCGATGACCGCTGCATCACGCAGGCCCTGGGGGCGAGGGTCGGCGGCGCAGACCTCCATCATTTCCCGGATCAACGTGCGTCGCAGATTGCGGCCCTGGCCCAGGCGCGTGCCGGGCGTGGCCTTGACCGTGCGCATTTTCAGGAGATGTTCCTGGCTGATCAGGCTCATGCGCCAGGCTTCGTTCATCACCCCGCGCACGGCATTCACGTACAGGGATGAGGTATTCGGCGCGTAGCCGTCTTCACGCAACGCTGCGACCAGGGCGATGACATGTTCGGGTTGCAGCAGGTGCCAGTCGATGTCTTCGAGGTTGATGTCTTCGAAGCCCAGGCGGTCGGCGGCGTCCTGCAGCACGTAGCGCATGGTCAGTTGGCTGGAGGGGGCCAGGCGGGTGAGGTAGAGGGTCAACGGGTTGCGGATAGACTCGGTCAAGGTAGATCAGCCTTTGGATTAAATACCTCGAACAACTCATTGTTTAATCGAGGTATTTAGTGAATTGGCGAAGACCGAGTCTAACCCAGGAAAAGCCCTGGCACAAAATCACGGTGCCGTGTCTTCATCCTCGGTGGGTGCCTGGGGCTGGGTCTGGGCCTGGCTCCATTCGGCATCCTGCTTCTGCATCAGGGCGAACCAGTGCTGACGCATAAAGGCCAGGTAAGCTTCCGGCGCCTTGGCAAAGTCCTTCTCATCGCCATAGCAACCCGGCAACGGCAACTCCGTGCCCTGCTCCTTGTACTGGCTGACCAGCGCCTGCTGCCCGGCCACGCTGCAATCCTTGGGCAGCGGCATGCCACGCAGGGCCCCGGCCTCCTCATCCCACCAGGCTGCGCCGACCCGGTCGACACCGCGCAGGCGGTACTTCTGCGACTTGCCGACATGCATGATCAGCTTGAATTCGTTGGGGCTGACATCGCTGGTGCAGGTGCGCGAATAGCCCACGGTGGCCTGGGTGATACCATCGCCGGTGAGGTCGGTGACCTTGGTCGCGGCCATGTCGAAGCGCAGCGCCGCATCGAATTGGCAATGCTGTACGTCGTCGTAGAGCATCCACATGCGCTTGGGACGGTCACCGTCGATCAGGTATTGGGCCGCGTAGACAAATGCCGACTGGGTACCGTCATCCTCGCGTTCGCTGACCTGCTCGGAGAGCACCAGCAGGTTCTTGCCCTGGCGGTCGTCCCAGGTATAGGCGGCGACCTGCCTGCCGCGCACTTCAACACCCTCGGGCACTTGGGCGAGCGCGGTGAGCGCCACGCCATCATCTGCCCGTACGGCGCTGACGCAGGCCGCCGTCATCAACAATCCGATCAAAACGGGCCGCCATTGGCCGCTTATACGCTGCACGCTATTCATCCGAGTACCCTGGCAAGAGATGGCTTACTTTACCGGCACTTGAGGCGCATTGCAGAGAAGATTCTTCAATTAAGACCAAGGGCCAGCCTTACTCCCAGGCATTGACGCACCCCACCTGCTGACAATGCCTGTTTCGCCAGCCGGCACTGCTCGGCCATGTCTTAATTACGTAGCTGAACCCTAGCTGTCTACCTGTCAAATAAACGAGTTTTTCATCTGCCTTTCATATCTGTTCAACATTTTTACGCTTAATCTTGAACGTGAAACTTCAGAGCAAATCACATTACACCAGCTAACCTGTTGATTACGTTTCACCTTTAACGCCGCTTTTTACCTGCGAGCCCTACGCTTGCCCAATGAATACTGCTGTTTTCACGCGCCAAGTTGCTCTAGCCCCGAGGTCATGAATCTTTGAAACCCTACCCTATTCATTGCGTGTCGATCGTTATCCCGGTCTACAACGAACAAGAAAGCCTGCCTGAACTGCTGCGTCGCACCACCGCCGCCTGCAAGCAACTGGCCTACGAATACGAAATCATCCTGGTGGATGACGGTAGCCGCGACAACTCCGCCCAATTGCTCGAAGACGCCGCCGCGCAAGACGGCAGCAACGTGGTGGCGGTGATCCTCAATCGCAACTACGGGCAGCACGCGGCGATCATGGCCGGTTTCGAGCAGTGCCGGGGCGACGTGGTGATTACCCTCGATGCCGACCTGCAGAACCCTCCCGAAGAAATCCCGCGTCTGGTTGAACAGGCCGCCCTGGGCTACGACGTGGTCGCCACGGTACGCAACAATCGCCAGGACTCGGCCTTTCGCCGCTGGCCTTCGCGCCTGATCAACCTCGCCGTGCAACGCTCCACCGGCGTCGCCATGAGCGATTACGGCTGCATGCTGCGCGCTTACCGGCGCACCATCGTCGACGCCATGCTCGCCTGCCGCGAGCGCAGCACCTTCATCCCGATCCTGGCCAACGGCTTTGCCCGTCACACCACCGAGATCCTGGTGCACCACGCCGAGCGTGAACACGGCGAATCCAAATACAGCGCCATGCGCCTGATCAGCCTGATGTTCGACCTGCTGACCTGCATGACCACCACGCCGCTGCGCTTGCTGTCTATCGTCGGCTTCAGCCTGGCGGCGCTGGGCGTGTTCTTCGCCTTTGCGTTAATCGTGATGCGCCTGGCCTTCGGCGCCGACTGGGCTGGCGACGGTCTGTTCGTACTGTTCGCGGTGCTGTTCGTGTTCACCGGCGGCCAGTTCATCGGCATGGGCCTGCTGGGTGAATACCTGGGGCGCATGTACAGCGACGTGCGTGCGCGCCCACGCTTCTTTATTGAAAAAGTGCTGCGCAACCAACCCGCAGCACCGGCACCCGTGGTCGTCGTTGACGGCCTGGTGTCTTCCCATTCCACCACTACTTTTCCTTCCGATCAGGTTTCGTCATGAATTCAAAAGCCGTTGTCTTCGCTTACCACGATATTGGCTGTGCGGGCATTGAAGCCCTGCTGACTGCCGGCTACGACATTGCCGCCGTGTTCACCCATGCCGACGACCCCAAGGAAAACAATTTCTACGCTTCCGTCGCCCAACTCTGCGCGCGCAACGGCATCCCGGTACACGCGCCGGAAGACGCCAACCACCCGCTGTGGATCGAGCGTATTGCCAAGTTGAACCCGGACTACATTTTTTCTTTCTACTACCGCAATCTGCTGAGCGAGCCTTTGCTGGCCACCGCCAGCAAAGGCGCGTTCAACCTGCACGGCTCTTTGCTGCCTAAATACCGTGGCCGTGCCCCGGCCAACTGGGTGCTGGTCAACGGCGAAACCGAAACCGGCGTGACCCTGCACCGCATGGTCAAGCGCGCCGATGCCGGGGCGATCCTGGCCCAGCAAAAAGTCATGATCGAGCGCACCGACACCGGCCTGACCCTGCACGCCAAGCTGCGTGATGCGGCCACCAGCCTGCTGCGCGACGCCCTGCCGCAACTGGTTGCGGGCAAGCTGACCGAGACGGCCCAGGACGAAAGCCAGGCCACCTACTTTGGTCGCCGTACGGCCGCCGACGGTAAGCTGGAGTGGAAAAACCCCGCTGAAGAACTGATCAACCTCGTGCGTGCGGTGACTCAACCGTACCCAGGCGCGTTCTGCGCCGTCGGCGAGCACAAGCTCATCGTCTGGCAAGCCGAAGTGGTCAAGGGCAATGAAGGCCTGGCGCCGGGCCGTGTGATCAGCGTCAACCCGCTGCGCATCGCCTGCGGCGAAGACTCCCTGGTGGTCAAGTTCGGCCAGCGCAACGACAACGGCCTGTACCTGGCCGGCCCGTCACTGGCCAACGAACTGGGCCTGGTCGACGGCTCCGTGCTGCGCGGTGCCGAGTCCGGCCGCAAGCCGCGCCGGACCCGCGTGCTGATCCTCGGTGTGAACGGCTTTATCGGTAACCACCTGTCCGAGCGCCTGCTGCGTGACGACCGTTATGAAGTCTACGGCCTGGACATCGGCTCCGACGCTATCGAGCGCCTGCGCAGCCACCCGAACTTCCATTACGTCGAAGGCGACATCAGCATCCACACCGAGTGGATCGAGTACCACATCAAGAAGTGCGACGTGGTTCTGCCGCTGGTGGCCATCGCCACACCGATCGAATACACCCGCAACCCGCTGCGCGTATTCGAGCTGGACTTCGAAGAAAACCTCAAGCTGGTGCGCTACTGCGTCAAGTACAACAAGCGCGTGATCTTCCCGTCGACCTCCGAAGTCTATGGCATGTGCCAGGACCAGTACTTCGACGAAGACACCTCCAACCTGGTGGTCGGCCCGGTCAACAAACAACGCTGGATCTATTCGGTCTCCAAGCAACTGCTGGACCGCGTGATCTGGGCCTACGGCGCCAAGGGCCTGAACTTCACCCTGTTCCGTCCGTTCAACTGGATGGGCCCGCGCCTGGACCGCCTGGATTCGGCGCGTATCGGCAGCTCCCGGGCGATTACCCAACTGATTCTGAACCTGGTGGAAGGTACGCCGATCCGCCTGTTCGACGGTGGCGAGCAGAAGCGTTGCTTCACTGACATCGCCGACGGTATCGAAGCGCTGGCGCGCATCATCGATAACGACAACGATGCCTGCAACGGCCAGATCATCAACATCGGCAACCCGGAAAACGAAGCCAGCATCCGCCAGTTGGGCGAAGAGCTGCTGCGTCAGTTCGAAGCGCACCCGCTGCGCGGCAACTTCCCGCCGTTCGCCGGTTTCCGCGACGTCGAGAGCAAGGCGTTCTACGGCACCGGTTACCAGGACGTGGCACACCGCAAGCCAAGCATCGAAAACGCCAAGCGCCTGCTGAACTGGGAGCCGACCGTGGAAATGAGCGAAACCATCGGCAACACGCTGGACTTCTTCCTGCGTGAAGCCATGCTCGAAATCGCGGACAAAAAGTAATGAAGGCAGGCTTGCGCATCGACGTCGATACCTACCGCGGCACCCGTGAAGGCGTGCCACGGTTGCTCGAATCCCTGGATGAGGCCGGGGTCAAGGCGACGTTCTTCTTCAGTGTCGGGCCGGACAACATGGGGCGCCATTTGTGGCGCCTGATCCGCCCGCAGTTCCTGTGGAAGATGCTGCGTTCCAACGCGGCCGGCCTGTACGGCTGGGACATCCTGCTGGCCGGCACCGCCTGGCCGGGCAAGCCGATCGGCCGCGACCTGGGGCACTTGATGCGCCAGGCCAGGGCGGCGGGGCATGAAGTCGGCCTGCACGCCTGGGATCACCACGGCTGGCAGGCCAACACCGGGCGTTGGAGCGATGCACAGCTGGTCGAGCAGATTCGACGCGGCGTGGAGACCTTGAGCGACATCCTCGGCGAACCCATCGACTGTTCGGCCGCCGCCGGTTGGCGTGCCGATGAGCGGGTGGTGCAGGCCAAGCAAGGTTTCAACTTCCGCTACAACAGCGATTGCCGGGGTACCAGCCTGTTTCGGCCGACATTGGCCGATGGCAGCGCGGGTACGCCACAAATTCCGGTGGACCTGCCGACCTTCGACGAAGTCGTCGGGCCGGTGGTGGCCGCCAAGGACTTCAACGGCTTCATTCTTGACCGGTTTGCCGAGTCGAAGCTCAACGTCTACACGATCCACGCAGAAGTAGAAGGGATCCTGATGGCCAATGATTTTCGCCAGTTGCTCGCCCAGGCAGGGCAGCGCGGCATCGACTTCAAACCCCTGGGCGACTTGTTGCCTGCGGACCTGACCACCCTGCCCCGGCAACACCTGGTGCGCGGCGCATTAAGCGGCCGTGAGGGGTGGCTCGGAGTGCAGCAGGCATGATCCGGCGTTGGGCCTTGCCCCTGCTCCTGTTGGCGTTCGGTGTGTTTTACCTGTTGCCGCTGGCCACCCACGGCCTGTGGATTCCGGATGAAACCCGCTATGCACAGATCAGCCAGGAAATGCTGCTGACCGGCAAGTGGGCCTCGCCGCACTTCATGGGGATCCGCTACTTCGAAAAACCGGCTGCCGGGTACTGGATGATCGCGCTGGGCCAGGCGATCTTCGGGCAGAACCTGTTTGGCGTGCGCTTCGCCTCGGCGTTGAGCACCGGCTTGAGCATCCTGCTGGTGTACCTGGTGTCGCGCCGGCTGTGGAATGACCCGCAAAAAAGCCTGGTCAGCACCGTGCTGTACATGAGTTTCGTCAGTGTGGCGGCACTGGGCGGCTACGCCAACCTCGATCCGCAGTTCACGTTCTGGGTCAACCTGACCGGCGTTGCCCTGTGGTTCTGCTTCGACAGCACCACCCGCAACGGCCGCCTGGGAGCCTGGGCGCTGCTCGGTTTTGCCTGTGGCATGGGCTTTATGACCAAGGGCTTCCTGGCGTGGCTGTTGCCGGTGTTGATCGCCCTGCCCTACGCGATCTGGCAGAAGCGCTTTCGCGAACTGCTCGGTTACGGCCTGGTCGCAGTAGTCGTGGCTATTGTGGTGAGCCTGCCGTGGGCCCTGGCCGTGCACCTGCAAGAGCCGGACTACTGGAACTTCTTCTTCTGGCACGAGCACATCCAGCGCTTTGCCGGCGACGACGCCCAGCACGCCGAACCGTTCTGGTACTACCTGCCGCTGCTGATCGCCTTCTGCCTGCCTTGGGTGGCGCTGTTGCCGTCCACCCTGAAACAGGCGTGGCAGGAAAAACGCGCGGCGAAAATCGCCTTTCTGTTGTTGTGGCTGCTGATGCCCCTGGCGTTTTTCAGCCTGGCCAAGGGCAAGTTGCCCTCCTACATCATGCCGTGCCTGCTCCCGCTGGCGTTGCTGATGGGCCACACCCTGGCCGACAAACTGGCCCAGGCCCGTGGTCGTGTATTGCGCATCAACGGCTGGCTGAACCTGGTGATTGGCGTTGTGGCGTTACTGGCCCTGACCTGGTTCCAACTGAAAAAACCGGTGTACGAGCACGGCAGTGAAACCCTCAGCCTGGTGCTGGTGTTTATCTTCCTGTTCGGCTGGATCGTTGCCAACCTGCTGCAGGCCTCGCGCCCGCTGCGCTTGTGGGCGGCGCCGGTGATCGGCAGCTGGTTGCTGGTGGCGCTGGTCCCGGCCGCATTGCCCCATTCGGTGGTTTATAACAAGACCCCGGACCAGTTCATCATCGATCACCTCCAGGAGCTGAGCCAGACCAGCGCGTTGCTGAGCAACGACCTCGGCGCGGCCTCTGCCCTGGCGTGGCGCGTCAAGCGCCCGGACGTGACCCTCTATAACACCGTCGGCGAAGTGAAATATGGCTTGGCCTTCGACGATGCGGCCCATCACAAGGTCGACACCACGCAGGTCCAACAGTGGATGAGCGACGCGCGCAAACACGGCGCGGTCGGTGTGGTGATGCGCGTCAAGGGTGACGACGAAATCGCCGAAGTGGACTTGCTGCCCAAAGACGGCAAGCGCTACGAGCAAGGCAATATCGTGATCCTGGTGTTTCCGCAGGTTGCGCCATGACCACATTGCTCCTGTTATTGGCGGCCTGCCTGCTGACATGCATGGGCCAGGTCTCGCAGAAATTCGCCGTGGAAGGCTGGCGCGGCCAGCCCGACGGTTGGGCGCTGAAACTGCGCTCGCCCTGGTTGTGGTCGGCCCTGCTGTGCCTGGGTTTTGGTTTGCTGGTGTGGTTGCTGGTGCTGCAGCGCCTGGAAGTCGGCATCGCCTACCCGATGCTCAGCCTCAATTTTGTCCTGGTCACCCTGGTGGCACGCTGTGTATTCAAGGAACCCATCGACACACGGCATTGGCTGGGTGTGTTGCTGGTGATTGCCGGTGTGGTGCTGCTGGGGCGCCAGGTATGAGCCGCCTGCGTGGGTTTGCCCTGGCCCTGGGCAGCGTTGGCCTGGTCAGCGCCGCCCAGTTGGGCATGCGCTGGAGCATGACGCGCCTGCCCTTGCCCACCGAATGGCTGATGGCGTTCGACAGCAACGCCATCGACTTCACCGCGTTGGTCGTGGTGAGCCTGGCGATCCTGGCCTACGCGCTGTCGATGCTCTGCTGGCTCGGTGCCCTAAAGCACCTGCCCCTGGGCCGCGCCTATTCGCTGCTGAGCATCAGCTACGCGCTGGTGTACCTGCTGGCCGCCAGCCTGCCGGTGTTCAACGAACATTTTTCCCTCTCGAAAACCCTGGGGGTGGCGCTTGTCATCCTTGGTGTGCTGGTCATTAACTCTCGCCGTGCTAGCGCTGCAAGCGCCAGGAATGCCCCATGAAAATCAGTGTATTTGGTAGTGGTTACGTCGGTCTGGTACAGGCCACCGTATTAGCCGAAGTCGGTCACGATGTCATCTGCATGGACGTCGATCAGAACAAGGTCAAGCTCCTGCAGCAAGGCCATGTGAGCATCTTCGAGCCGGGGCTGGCGGCCATGGTCAAGGAAAACCTGGAGAGCGGGCGACTGCACTTCACCTTTGACGAAAAGCTTGCCGTCGAACACGGCGAAGTGCTGTTTATCGCGGTGGGTACACCGTCGGATGAAGACGGCTCGGCGGACCTCAAGTACGTGCTGTCGGTGGGCGATGCGGTGGCCCGCCACCGTATCGAACCGGTGATCCTGGTGGAGAAATCCACCGTACCGGTGGGCACGGGCGACACCCTGCGCGCCCATATCGAAAGAGCCCTGCACCTGGCCGGTCGGCACCTGGAGTTCGATATTGTCTCCAACCCGGAATTCCTCAAGGAAGGCTCGGCCGTTTCCGACTGCCGCCGCCCGGACCGCATCATCATCGGCTGCGAGCGCGAAGAAGTGCGCGACGTGATGCGCGACCTGTACGCGCCGTTCAACCGCAACCATGACCGCATCATCTTCATGGACCTGCGCAGCGCCGAACTGACCAAATACGCCGCCAACTGCATGCTGGCCACCAAGATCAGCTTTATCAACCAGATCGCCGAACTGGCCGAGCACTTGGGCGCCGATATCGAAGCCGTGCGCCTGGGTATCGGCGCCGACTCGCGCATCGGCTACCACTTTATCTACCCCGGCTGCGGCTACGGCGGCTCGTGCTTCCCCAAGGACATGCGCGCCTTGATCCACAGCGCCAAGCAGGCCAACTGCTCCAGCGACCTGCTGGAAGCCGTGGAAGCCATCAACCAGCGCCAGAAGAGCAAGCTGTTCGAACGTATCAATGCGTTCTTCCAGGGCAACCTGCGCGGCAAGACCTTTGCCCTGTGGGGCCTGGCGTTCAAGCCCAACACCGACGACATGCGCGATGCGCCCAGCCGCGTGCTGATGGAAGCCCTGTGGGCCGCCGGCGCCACTGTGCGGGCGTTCGACCCGGAAGCCATGCAGGAAACCCAGCGCATCTACGCTGACGAGGAGCGGCTGATGCTGATGGGCACGCCGGAATCCACGTTGCTCGGCGCCGATGCGCTGATCGTCTGCACCGAATGGCAGCAGTTCAAGGCGCCCGACTTCGAGCTGATCCACCAGCGCCTGAAAACCCCGGTGATCTTCGACGGCCGCAACCTGTATGACGGCGAGCGCCTGGCGCGCAAAGGCTTCCAGTACTACCCGATCGGCCGTGGCGACTCCTGCCAGTTGCCGATCCCCCAGCAACAGTGGATGCCGCGGGTCGTGGAAGCCTGAGTCGTGAACAAAGCTCAACCGTCCCTGCTCAGCCCGACGATCCGCCGCCAATCCCTCGGCTTGGGGTTGCTGGCGCTGTTGTTGTTCATCGCCGGCAGCTGGCACCAGGCGATTATCGGTTTCGACTCACGCTTCGTGGTGTTTGCCCAGGAGATGCTGCGCCATGGGCCGGGCTTTTTCCCCACCACGTACGGGCAGCCGTATGCCGATTACCTGGCCACCTCGACGCTGATGACCTGGCTGTTGTCCCTGCCCCTGGGCGAGGTCACCAGCCTCACGGCCTGGCTGCCCACGTCGATTGCCTCGGCAGTGATCGTCATCCTGGTGTATCGCCTGACGGCGCCCTACTCCCAGCGTTGGGGGCTGCTGAGCATCGCGCTGTTGTTGCTGAGCAGTACCTTCATCAGTGAAACCCGTGCGGTGTCCCTTGACCAGATGCTCGCCGCCATCGCCCTGGCGGTGTTCTACCTCGGTTATGCCCATGATCATTTCGGTGCGGGCAGACGCCTGTACTGGCTGTACCTGCTGCTGATCCTCGGCTTTGCGATTCGCGGGCCGATCGGGCTGGTCATTCCCACGGGTGTGCTGTGCAGCTACTACCTGATCAACCGGCAATGGCGCCAACTGTTCAGTTTTGGCCTGCTGGCCCTGGCGCTGCTGGCGGCCTGTGTCGGCCTGCTGTTGCTGATGGCCAAGCTCAGTGGCGGCGAGAGCTTCATGCAGGATGTGATCCGCATGCAGTTCCTGGGGCGCATGGACGGCAGTGAAGGCTCCAGTGGCGCGTTGTATTACTTCACCAGCTCGCTGGGCAACTACGCCCTCGCCTATCCCGTGGCGCTGCTGGTGCTGCTGGCGGTTGCGGTCGGTGGGCGCCGCGTGCCGACGCCGGCGTTGCAACTGGTGCTGTATTGCGCCGCTGCAGGCTTGCTGGTGATGCTGGGCCTGTCGATTCCCCAGGCAAAGAAGGCCCGCTATGTGCTGCCGATGTTGCCCATGGCGGCGATCATTGCGGCGTACCCGTTCCAGGCCGCTGAGGGGCGGCTGTTTGCAGGGTTGCGTGGGCTGATGCTGGGTCTATGGACGCTGCTGCCAGGCCTGCTGATCATCGGGCTGGTAATCGCGCGGCCACGCTATCCGCAGCAGTTGAGCCAGCTGGGGCCGGTGTTCGCCGTTCTCGCCGTGTTGCAAGCCTTGGCATTGCTGGCGCTGTTCAGGGCTCGCCTGCGGCCGCTGGGTCCTGCGCTTGCCGCCGTACTTGCGGTGTGGGCAACCTATATTGCCGTGGTCGAACCGCTCGAACGCAGCGTCTACGACACCCGCACCTTTACCCTGCAAGTGCATGAACAGGTCAAGCAACAGCGCGCCCCCGTGGTATTGCACGGCTTGGGCAAAGACGCCAAGGCGATCAAATATATGGTCAACCTCGACTGCGACCAGGTGCCGTTGTTTACCCAACAAGCCTCTGACCTGGCACCGCTGCAAGGGCCGGCGTGGCTGGTGATGAGCCAGGCGGATTTCGACGGTTTGCAGGACCCGCGCCTGCGTGCAATTAGTCCAACCCTGAGCGGTGAGTTCGACCGAAACCCCTACGTGCTGCTGTACCTGGCCAAAGCCCCTCAGCCTTGAGTTGCGACGCAGAAAGATCCTACGCAGCTATGCGTAATGGCTGGTGTCATTTCCCTTTCCCGCGTCTGAAACCCAACTGTAAACTCGATGGCCACGCGCGGTAACTGTCTACCGCCACAGGCCATGGATAACAACAAGGACGCCAGGAGCCGCAGCCAGCACCGCGGCTTACTTCGTGAGAGGGCAAACCGTGCCGGATGACCGTTTACCGTATACCCCATCTTCACTGACCCGTAATGAAGTCCATCTCGGCTACCTGCCCATTGCGCCGCTGGATCGGCTGATGTGGCTGCGTAATGCCCTGGTGGCCCTCAAAGGTCCACTGGCCGGGGAGCCGGGGTTGCAGGAAAACCTGCAAAAACATTTGTTCAATGAAGAAACCGATATTCGTGTGCTGGGCAAGCTCAATTCTCCCGTCATGCCCGGATAAACTCATTATTTTTGTATTTAACCCTCAGTAATATGCATTGGCGGTGCCCTGGCAGGCACGGCACACTGCGCGGGTTCCTCCCCCAAATGCAGGAACTTTCAAAGGGCTTTTCCGGGCAACCAGACAAGCCTTTTTTTTGCCCGCCGTTTATGGATTTCCTTTCAATGCGCTCTCGCTGGTTTCCCGCTGCTATCAACACCCGCCCCACCGAATGGAGCCGTGCCGCGATTGGCATGGCCTTGGGTACATTCTTCAGTGTGTGGCTCTGCGCCCAGGTCTTCGGCATGGAGGTGGCCCTGCACCTGCTGGGCCCGCTGGGAGCATCGGCGGTGTTGTTGTTTGCGGTCTCGTCCGGTTCGCTGGCACAACCCTGGTCGATCATCGGCAGCTACCTGTGCGCCGGTGTCGTGGCATTGCTGGTGGCCCGCGTCCTGGGGCGCACCCTGGGCGGTGCCTGCCTGGCGGCCGGCATGGCCGTGGTGCTGATGTGCTGGCTGCGGTGCCTGCACCCGCCCGCCGGTGGCCTGGCCATGAGCCTGGTCCTGGCCGACCCTGCCTCCGCCGCCCTGGGCTGGCACGAATTGGGGGCCGTATTACTCGGTGCCGGCGCCTTGCTGGCCTGTGCGCTGGCCTACAATAATGCGACGCGAACGCGCTACCCCAAGGGAGCTTTCGAGACGTCGACGACTGTCCTGCCTGACCCCAGGGCCGCCCGAGACCCCGCTATTACGGCCGCCGACTTGAAGCTGGCGCTGGCGGACATGGAGCAATTCTACGACGTGGCCCCGACGGAGCTGGAGCAATTGATCCACGCAGCAGAAACCCACGCGCGGCGCCGCAGCATCGGTGAAGTACTGGCAACCCGCGTGACCTGAACCCGCGCCCGCCACCCTGCATAAATGCAAAAACGACCTGCATGATTCCGGGTTGTACTGTGCAAATTTGCACTGGTACGATCACGGGAGTGTTTGCGCACGACCATCTTGATAAAGAACAATAAAAGCAGGGAGTTACAGATGACTGCTCAGGTTTCAAGCGAAGCAAGCAGCGCCGACAGGCGTCAGGACGACGTACTGGCCGAAGTACGCAACCATATCGGTCACCTCACCCTCAATCGCCCCGCCGGCTTGAATGCCATCACCCTGGACATGGTCCGCAGCCTGTCGCAACAGCTGCAAGCCTGGTCAGACGACCCGCAGGTGCATGCCGTAGTCCTGCGCGGTGCGGGCGAAAAGGCATTTTGTGCCGGCGGCGATATCCGCTCCCTGTATGACAGTTTCAAACGCGGCGACACCCTGCATGAAGACTTCTTCGTCGAGGAGTACGCGCTGGACCTGGCCATCCACCATTACCGCAAGCCCGTACTGGCCCTGATGGACGGGTTTGTCCTGGGCGGCGGCATGGGCCTGGTGCAGGGTGCGGATTTGCGCGTCGTCACCGAACGCAGCCGCCTGGCGATGCCGGAGGTGGCGATCGGTTACTTCCCGGACGTCGGTGGCAGCTACTTCCTGCCGCGCATTCCCGGCGAGCTGGGCATTTACCTCGGCGTGACCGGCGTGCAGGTTCGGGCGGCAGACGCCCTGTATTGCGGGTTGGCCAACTGGTACCTGGACAGCGCCAAGCTGGCCAGCCTCGACCAGAAACTCGACAGCCTGCAATGGCACGAATCGCCCCTCAAAGACCTGCAAGGCGTGCTGGCCAAGCTGGCGGTGCAGCGCCTGCCCGACCCACCGCTGGCCGCATTGCGCCCTGCTATCGACCACTTCTTCGGCCTGCCGGACATTCCGAGCATCGTCGAGCAACTCCAGGAAGTCACCGTCGCCGACAGCCATGAGTGGGCACTGAACACCGTCCACCTGATGCAAACCCGCTCGCCCCTGGCCATGGCCGTGACCCTGGAAATGCTGCGACGCGGCAGGCGCCTGCCGTTGGAACAGTGCTTTGCCCTGGAGCTGCACCTTGACCGCCAATGGTTCGAACGCGGCGACCTGATCGAAGGGGTCCGCGCGCTGATCATCGACAAGGACAAGAACCCTCGCTGGAACCCGCCGACGCTCCATGGACTGGACAAAAGCCATGTCGACAGCTTCTTCCATCACTTCGAGCAGGTTGCGAAATAAGCCATGCAAGACATTGAATATACTGAAGAACAGGTAATGATCCGTGACATGGCGCGCGACTTCGCCCGTGGCGAAATCGCCCCCCATGCCCAAGCCTGGGAAAAAGCCGGCTGGATCGACGACGCCCTGGTGGCGAAGATGGGCGAACTGGGCCTGTTGGGCATGGTAGTGCCGGAAGAATGGGGCGGCACCTATGTCGACTACGTGGCGTATGCCCTGGCCGTGGAAGAGATCTCGGCCGGCGATGGCGCCACCGGCGCACTGATGAGTATCCATAATTCAGTGGGTTGCGGGCCAATCCTCAACTACGGCACCGATGCCCAGAAACATACCTGGCTGGCCGAACTCGCCAGTGGCCAGGCGATTGGCTGCTTCTGCCTGACCGAACCCCAGGCCGGCTCCGAGGCCCACAACCTGCGTACCCGCGCCGAACTGCGCGATGGCCAGTGGGTGATCAATGGCGCCAAGCAGTTCGTCAGCAACGGCAAGCGCGCCAAGCTGGCGATTGTATTTGCGGTGACCGACCCGGATCTGGGCAAGAAAGGCATTTCCGCGTTCCTGGTACCCACCGATACCCCAGGGTTTGTGGTCGACCGTACCGAACACAAGATGGGTATTCGGGCCTCGGACACTTGCGCGGTGACCCTCAACCACTGCAGCGTGCCCGAGGCCAACCTGCTCGGCGAGCGCGGCAAAGGCCTGGCCATCGCCCTGTCCAACCTCGAAGGCGGCCGCATCGGCATTGCTGCCCAAGCCCTGGGCATCGCCCGTGCGGCCTTTGAGGCAGCGCTGGCCTATGCCCGCGACCGGGTGCAATTCGACAAGGCGATCATCGAACACCAAAGCGTGGCCAACCTGCTGGCGGACATGCAAACCCGCCTGAACGCTGCCCGTTTACTGATCCTGCACGCGGCGCGCCTGCGCAGCGCCGGCAAGCCCTGCCTCTCGGAAGCGTCCCAGGCCAAGCTGTTCGCCTCGGAAATGGCCGAGCAAGTCTGCTCCAGCGCAATGCAGATTCATGGCGGCTATGGATATTTGGAGGATTACCCGGTGGAGCGTTACTACCGGGACGCGCGGATCACGCAGATTTACGAAGGGACCAGCGAGATACAGCGGATGGTGATTGCCCGGGAACTCAAAAACTACCAGCTGTAAGAGCTGCAAGTCTTAAGCTGCAAGCTTCAAGTAAAAGCGCATTGGCGATTACTTGAAGCTTGCAGCTATACAGCTGGCAACGGCTACTTATCCTTGAACTCCGGTGTACGCTTGGCCACAAACGCCGCCATGCCTTCCTTCTGGTCCTGCGTGGCGAATGCGGCATGGAACACCCGGCGCTCAAAGCGCACGCCTTCCGACAGGCTCACTTCAAACGCACGGTTCACGCTTTCCTTGACCATCATGCTGATCGGCACCGATTTGCCGGCAATCAGCGTGGCGACTTTCAGCGCCTCGTCGAGCAGTTCATCGGCGGGCACGATGCGCGCGACAATCCCGCAGCGCTCGGCTTCCACCGCATCGATAAACCGTCCGGTCAGGCACATTTCCATGGCCTTGGCCTTGCCCACCGCGCGGGTCAGGCGCTGGGTGCCGCCCATGCCCGGCAGCACGCCGAGGTTGATTTCCGGCTGGCCGAACTTGGCGCCGTCACCGGCCAGGATAAAATCGCACATCAACGCCAGTTCGCAGCCACCGCCCAGGGCGAAGCCGTTGACCGCGGCGATGATCGGCTTGCGACGGTTGGCCACGCGGTCGCTGTCACTGAACAGGTCGTCGAGGTAGATCTGCGGGTAGGTCAGCTCGGCCATTTCCTTGATGTCGGCGCCGGCAGCGAAGGCTTTTTTCGAGCCGGTCAGCACGATGCAGCCGATTTCCGGGTTGGCTTCCAGGCCATCCAGCGCCTGGTTCAACTCGCTGACCAACTGCGCATTCAGGGCGTTCAGGGCTTGGGGACGGTTGAGGGTAATCAACCCGACGCGGCCCTGGACGTCGAGCAAAATGGTGTCGTAACTCATGTATCGGCTCCTTAGAGATTGCGTGAGATGACCATGCGTTGAATATCGCTGGTGCCTTCGTAAATCTGGCAGACCCGCACATCGCGGTAGATCCGCTCCACGGGGAAGTCGCTCAGGTAACCGTAACCGCCGAGGGTTTGCAAGGCAGCCGAACAGACTTTTTCGGCCATTTCCGAAGCAAACAGCTTGGCCATCGAGGCTTCGACCAACGCCGGCTTGCCGCTGTCCCGCAGGGCGGCGGCGTAGTGCACCATCTGCCGCGCCACGGCGATTTGCGTGGCCATGTCCGCCAGGCGAAAGGCCACGGCCTGGTGTTCAATGATCGGTTTGCCGAAGCTTTCGCGCTCGCGGGCGTAGTCGCGTGCAGCCTCAAAAGCGGCGCGGGCCATGCCCACCGATTGCGAGGCGATGCCGACGCGACCACCTTCGAGGTTGGCCAGGGCGATCCGGTAGCCCTCGCCCTCCTCCCCAAGGCGGTTAGCCACCGGCACCTTCACATCCTCGAACAGGATCTGGCAGGTATCGGAGGCATGCTGGCCGAGCTTGTCCTCGACCCGCGCCACGCTGTAGCCCGGCGAATCGGTGGGCACGATAAACGCGCTGATGCCACGCTTGCCCGCTGCCGGGTCGGTCACCGCGAACACAATCACCACCCCGGCATTCTGGCCGGAAGTGATGAACTGTTTGCAGCCATTGAGCACGTAATGATCGCCTTCACGGCGTGCACGGGTTTTCAGGCCACTGGCATCCGAACCGGCTTGCGGCTCAGTCAGGGCGAAAGCACCGAGCATGGCGCCGCTGGCCAGGGGCTTGAGGAATTGCTCTTTCTGCTGATCGTTGCCGAAGCTCAGGATCGGCACGCAGCCCACCGAGTTGTGCACGCTCATGATGGTGGAGCAGGCGCCGTCACCGGCGGCGATTTCTTCCAGGGCCATGGCGTAGGCCAGGTAACCCGTGGCGCAACCGCCCCACTGTTCGGGCACCAGCATGCCGAAAAAGCCCAGTTCGGCCATTTCGCCGATGGCTTCCTTTGGAAAGCGATGTTCGCGGTCCCACTCGGCGGCAAACGGTTTGAGCCGCTCCTGGGCAAATTGCCGGGCGGCGTCGCTGATTTGCAGTTGTTCGTCATTGGGCAGCATTGGGCTCAGTCCTTAATACAGGCATTCGACGGCCATGGCCGTGGCTTCACCGCCGCCGATACAAATGGCGGCGACACCCCGCTTGAGGCCTTTCTGGCGCAGGGCCGAGAGCAGGGTGACCAGGATCCGCGCGCCGGACGCGCCAATCGGGTGGCCCAGGGCACAGGCACCACCGTGGACGTTGACCTTGGCGTGGGGGATTTCCAGCTTGCTCATGGTCACCAGGCTGACCACGGCAAAGGCTTCGTTGATTTCAAACAGATCGACGTCGTCGAGGCTCCAGCCGGTCTTGCTCATCAGCTTGCGAATCGCGCCCACCGGCGCCACCGGAAACAGCCCCGGTTCATCGGCAAACGCTGCGTGCCCATGGATCACCGCCAACGGTTTGAGCCCCCGCTGTTGTGCCTCGGACTCGCGCATCAGCAGCAATGCGGCCGCACCGTCGGAAATCGAGCTGGAATTGGCCGCCGTCACCGTGCCGCCTTCGCGGAACGCCGGTTTGAGGCCGGGGATTTTTTCCGGCCTGGCCTTGGGCGGTTGTTCGTCATGCAGGATGGTTTTCTGCTCTTTGCCGACGGTGACCTGTACCGGGACAATTTCGGCGGCGAAGCTGCCATGGGTGATTGCCTCCTGCGCACGGGTCAGCGACGCGATGGCAAACGCATCCTGCGCCTCGCGGCTGAAGCCATTGAGCTGCGCGCACTCCTCGGCAAAGGTGCCCATCAGGCGGCCCTTTTCATACGCATCTTCCAGGCCGTCAAGGAACATGTGATCGATGACGCGCCCGTGGCCCATGCGATAGCCGCTGCGGGCGCGGTCCAGCAGGTAGGGCGCGTTGGACATGCTTTCCATGCCGCCGGCGATCACCACGTCGACGCTGCCGGCCAGCAGCGAATCATGGGCGAGGATGGCCGCTTCCATGCCCGAGCCGCACATCTTGTTGAGGGTGGTACAACGCGTGGACTTATCCAACCCGGCGCCCAAGGCGGCTTGACGCGCGGGCGCCTGGCCCAGGCCGGCGGGCAGCACGCACCCAAACAACACCTCATCCACGGCATCGGCGGCGATGCCGGCACGCTCGACCGCCGCACGGATAGCCGCAGAGCCCAGTTGCGGCGCAGTCAGGCCCTTGAGGTCGCCCTGGAACCCGCCCATGGGCGTGCGCACGGCGCTGACAATCACGATGGGATCATTCATGGCTCATCCTCCTTACTTGGCCGCCATGCGCAAGGCGCCGTCGAGACGGATCACCTCGCCATTGAGCATGCTGTTTTCAATGATATGCCGCACCAGCGCGGCGTATTCGGCAGGCTTGCCCAGGCGTGGCGGAAACGGCACGCCGGCGGCCAGGGAGTCGCGTACTTCCGGGGTCATGCCGGCCATCATCGGGGTTTCGAAAATGCCCGGGGCGATGGTCATCACGCGAATGCCGAAGCGCGCCAGCTCACGTGCGGCGGGCAAGGTCAGGCTGGCTATCGCGCCTTTGGACGCCGCGTACGCGGCCTGCCCGATCTGCCCATCGAACGCAGCCACCGAAGCGGTGTTGATGATCACCCCGCGCTCGCCGTCGGCGTTCGCTTCCGTTTCGGCGATGGCCGCTGCCGCCAGGCGCAGCAGGTTAAAGCTGCCGATCAGGTTGACGTTGATCACCTGGGCAAAGCTGGCCAGCCCGTGGGGGCCAGTCTTGCCGAGGATCTTTTCACCGCGTACCACCCCCGCGCAGTTGACCAAGCCATGCAAACCGCCAAACGCCGCGACGGTTGCCTGCACGGCGGCTTCGGCTGCGGCCTCCTGGCTGATATCCGCCACTGCACTGCGGGCGTTGTCGCCGAGCTGCCTGGCCTTGGCCGCCACGGCGTCGGCATTCAAATCCACCAGCATGACCTTGGCGCCGGCCGCGACCAGCATGTCTGCGGTGGCCGCACCGAGGCCGGAAGCGCCGCCGCTGACCAGAAAAACCTTGTTCTCAATCTGCATTATTGTTTCCTTGAACGGTCGAGATCGTCGAAATAGTCGCTCTGCAACGCCACGGCAGCAATGGTCAAAGCCTTCAACATGGCTGACTGGTTTGGCCAATCATCGACCGCGCTGATCGGCCGGTAAGCCCAAGCGATTGGACGGGCGCCGTGCAAGCTCCTAACCTGAGGGCCTGCGCCACCGAAGAAGTCCTCCGCCCAATGATCGTACGTCCCAAACCGAACCTGCTGGGCATTCTGTTTTCCCTCAAGGGCTCGATTGCCAAGCGCATCGCCCTGCGCAGCCTGCTGGTCACGCTGCTGGCGTCGGTGATCGTGCTGGTGGAAACCCTGCACCCGGCTTATTTCTCCAAAGTCAACGCCACGCCCTTTACATTGCTCGGGCTGTCGCTGTCGATCTTCATGAGTTTTCGCAATAACGCCTGCTATGACCGCTGGTGGGAAGGCCGCAAGCAACTGGGGCAGATGATCATCGAGGTGCGCTCGCTGATTCGCGAGACCCAGGTGCTCACTGACCCGGCGGAGCGTGGGCGCCTGCTGCGGGGCCTGGGCGGCTTCGCCCACGGGCTGGTCGCGCGTTTGCGCCACGAAGACGAAGCCCGGGCGATAGCGCCCTGGGCCAGTGTGCAAGCGAGTCATCCCAACCTCCCTGACCGGGTGCTGCAACAGATTGGCGCGGGATTTTCCGCTTTGGCCGAGCAAGGCGCCCTCAGCGAATGGCGTTACACCCAGTTGGAAACCCGCCTGGTCAGCCTCAGCCAGGTACAGGCCGCGTGCGAGCGAATCAAAAGCACGCCGCTGCCCTTCCCTTACACCTTGCTGCTGCACCGCACCATTTACCTGTTCTGCATTCTCTTGCCGTTCGCCATGGCCGAACCCCTGGGCTGGCTGACGCCGGTGTTTACCGCCATTGTCAGCTACACCTTCTTCGGCCTCGATGAGATCGGCGACGACCTGGAAGACCCTTTCGGCTTTGACGAAAACGACCTGCCCTGCAATGCGATCCTGCGCACCCTGGAGCGTGAGCTGCTCGCCGCCCTCGGTGAAACCGACCTGCCGCCGGCCCTGGAGCCGGTGGAGTACGTGCTGACCTGACGCGGGTTTGACACCTGCCGTGGTCTGGCCGAAGCTTGCGACTTTGCTTCTTCAGCTTTTCGGACGCCTGCATGTCAAAGTCACGCCGTTACTCCATCGTCGGCCTGTGCGCCCTGTTGTTGATTGTGCTGATCACCTGGTATTTCTCCCGCACCACCCAGGTGGCCGTGCCTGCGGCCATTGCCCACGGTTATTCAAAAGCCTTGAAGCAGGCACGTAACGGTGAGCCGGGCGCCGCGCGCGTGTTGTATCAGCAATTGGGCCGGCCGGACCTGTCACCCGAACGCCGCGCCGCGCTGCATGCCGAATTGCCCAACTACCCCAGCCCCCAGGCCTTGAAGCTCGCCGACAAAGACCTCACCAGCGACGCCCCGCAGGTGCGCGAAGCGGCCATCCACAGCATTGTCGGCCTGGTGCCCAGCGGCCAGCGCACGCTGCTGCTGGGCCCGGTGCTCGATGATCCCGAACAAAGCGTGCGCTTTGCCGCCGCCAACGCCCTGCTCGGCCTGTCGCCCGACACCTTGGGCCTGTACTTCGGGCCATTGCAGCAGGTATTGGACGAGTTCGTGAAAAAGCTCAAGGCCCAGCCGGAAACGGCCGAAGGCTGGATTCAACTGGCGCGCCTGTACATTCACAGCGCTCTGCTGCCGGAAGCGCAAAACGCCCTGGAACAGGCCATGCGCTTGCAACCGGACAACCTGCAAGCGGTGGTCGCGCAGATCGAGTTGCTGGATAAACAGGGCAAGACCGATGAGTCCCGCCAACTGCTGGCCCGGCAACTGGCGGCGCACCCTGAGTCGGCCTACCTGCAACATGCCCTGGGCATGTGGCTGTTGCACCATGGCGAGCGCACCTATGCCCTGCTCGGCCTGTCCAAGGCCGTGGAGCTGGAACCGGACAATCAGGATTACCGCTACGACCTCGCCACGACCCTGCATGCCCAGCAGGAATTGGAGGCGGCCCAGCGCCAGCTGGAGGAAATCGTCCAGCGCCACCCGGCCAATCGCAAGGCGCGGGTGCTGCTGGTCAATTATTGGAAAGAAAGCGGCCAATTGCAGAATGTGCAGGTGCTGCTCGCCCAGCTCGAACAGCAAAACCCTGACGATCCGGCACTGCAGCAAGGCCTGTAGGCACAATAATCGCGCATCAGTTTGAACCGCCACAAAGCGCTACGGTCAAGAGAACATGGCGCGTCCACCTGGATGCGCATCCTCTACTCGTATGTGACCTGAGGGCACTTCTTGTCTACATCCAAAGCGTTGTTAACCGAAAAAGCAGCCATCGGCATCGAAGGTCTCGACGACATTCTTGCCGGAGGGCTATCGCGCAGCCACCTGTTCCTGCTGGAAGGTGAACCTGGCACCGGTAAAACCACGGTCGCCCTGCACTTCCTGCAGGCCGGGGCGAAAGCGGGTGAGCGAACACTCTACATCACACTGTCCGAAACCGAGCGTGAGTTGCGCCAGGGCGCCGAGTCCCACGGTTGGGACCTGGACGACAATATTCATATCTTCGAACTGACCCCGCCGGAGAGCCTGCTGGATGCCGAGCATCAGCAGAGCCTGCTGTACTCTTCGGACCTGGAACTGGGCGAAGCAACCCGGCAGATCTTCGAAGTGGTGGAGCGGGTCAAGCCGACCCGAGTGGTCATCGACAGCCTCTCGGAAATCCGCCTGCTCGCGCAAAGCTCGCTGCGCTATCGCCGCCAGATCCTGGCGATCAAGCATTATTTCGTGCGCTACGACGCCACCGTGCTGCTGCTCGACGACCTGACTACCGAATCCCTCGACAAAACCGTGCACAGCGTGGCCCACGGGGTGATTCGCCTGGAAGAACTGACCCCCAACTACGGCGCCGAACGCCGTCGCGTGCGGGTGGTGAAATATCGCGGGCAGAAATATCGGGGTGGGTTTCACGACTTCACCATCATGCACGATGGCATCCACGTCTTTCCGCGCCTGGTCGCCGCCGAGCATCGTGGCGGCTACATACGCCAGACCTTGAGCAGCGGCATTCGCGAGCTGGATGCCCTGATGGGCGGCGGCGTCGAGACCGGCTCCAGCAGCCTGATTCTCGGCCCGGCCGGTACCGGCAAGTCGCTGATCTCGATGATTTTCGCCGCAGCGGCGGTAGGCCGTGGCGAAAAGGCCGCGCTGTTTATCTTCGATGAAGAACTGGGTTTGCTGTTCGAGCGCATGAACAATATGGGCATCGACCTCGCCGCCCTGCAGGCCACCGGCAACCTGCTGATCGAACAGGTGGACGCGGCCGAGCTGTCCCCCGGCGAGTTTTCCCACCGCGTGCGCCGTTGTGTGGATGAGCGCGGGATCAAGACCGTGGTCATCGACAGTATCAATGGCTACCAGGCGGCGATGCCGGAAGAAAACGCGCTGATCCTGCATATGCATGAACTGCTGCTGTACCTCAACCGCCGTGGCGCGGCGACGTTCATGACCGTCGCGCAACATGGACTGGTCGGCGACATGCAGGCCCCTGTCGACATCACTTACCTGGCCGACACCGTGATTCTGCTGCGTTATTTCGAGGCGCTGGGCAAGGTGCGTCGTGCCATTTCGGTTATCAAGAAACGCACCGGCGCCCATGAGTCGACTATCCGTGAATACCGTATCAGCAGCCGCGGCATGACCGTCGGCGAACCGCTGGATAATTTCCAAGGCGTGTTGCGTGGCATTCCAACCTACATGGGCGCAGGTTCGCCTCTGCTCAAGGATGAGGGCGTGTGACGGCTATTTCACCCGTATCCGAGCGTGCCATCGTCCTGGCGCCTATGGGCCGTGACGGTACTTTGGCGCTGATGATGCTCAACGAGGCCGGCTACAGCGGCATCGTTGTCAGCAGCCTGCCGATGCTGTGCGAGGCCCTGGAGCACGGCGCCGGCCTGCTGATCATTGCGGCCGAAGCGCTTCGAGGCGCGGACTTGGAGCCGTTGCTGGAGCATTTGCACCAGCAGCCGGCCTGGTCGGACCTGCCCATCGTGCTGATGACCCACCACGGCGGCAGCGAACAGAACGGTTCCTCGCACCTGAGTGGCTTGCTCGGCAATGTCACGTTCCTTGAGCGGCCGTTCCACCCCATCACCCTGATCAGCCTGGTGAGCACGGCCCTGCGCGGTCGCCGCCGGCAATACGACGCGCGTGACCGCTTGATTGACCTCAGCGAGAGCGAACTGCGCCTGCAGCGCACGTTGGAAACCCTCGAACAGCAAGTCGAGGAGCGCACGGCGCAGTTGCGCAGCAACGAAGAAGCGTTGCGCCAATCGCAGAAAATGGAAGCGGTCGGGCAGTTGACGGGCGGTATCGCCCACGACTTCAACAATATGCTCACCGGCATTATCGGCAGCCTGGAGCTGTTGCGGCGGCGTGTGTCGCGCGGCAAGCTGGACGACCTCGACAGCCTGATTGACCTGGGCGTGACCTCGGCCAACCGCGCTGCCGGCCTGACTCACCGCCTGCTGGCGTTTTCACGGCGCCAGTCGCTGGATTCCAAGCCGGTACAGATCAACGAGCTGGTCACTTCGATGGGGGAACTGCTGCAACGCAGCCTCAATGAGAGCATCGCCCTGGACATGCGCCTGGAGGACCGGCTGTGGACCGCCGAAGCCGACCCCAATCAGCTGGAGAGCGCCCTGCTCAACCTGGTCTTGAATGCCCGCGACGCCATGCCCGACGGCGGCTGCCTGATCGTCGAAACCAGCAACCGCCACCTCGACAGCGTGTTCACCGCCGCTTATGGCACCTTGAACCCCGGCGACTACGTGGAACTAAGCGTCAGCGACACCGGCTGTGGGATTCCGGAAAGCCTCATGGGGCGGGTATTCGACCCGTTCTTCACGACCAAACCCATCGGCCAGGGCACCGGCCTGGGTTTGTCGATGATCTACGGTTTTGCACGCCAATCTCATGGCCATGTGACCATCCACAGTGAGGTGGGCAAAGGCACTACCGTGAGCCTGTTTCTTCCGCGTTTTGTCGGTGAAGTCACGGCTGATACACCGCTGGACTCCGCTCTACTGCCATTCGCGAATGCCGGCGAGTGCGTGCTGATAGTCGAGGACGACCCCGCCGTGCGTGTGCTGGTGAGCCAGGTGCTGAGCGAGTTGGGCTACGCCTTCGTCGAAGCCGGCGATGCCGACAATGCGCTGCCGATCATCGAATCCAGCCAGCGCATCGACCTGATGATCAGCGATGTGGGGCTGCCAGGTATGAATGGCCGCCAGCTGGCCGAAATCGGCAGGCAGATTCGCCCGGACTTGAAGGTTCTGTTTATTACCGGATATGCCGAGCATGCGGCGGTACGGGGCGGGTTCCTGGACCCGGGCATGCAGTTGATCACCAAGCCGTTTACGTTTGATCTGTTGACAGTGAAGGTGCGGGAGATGATTCACATAAAGGCCAGTGAATGAGGCGCAGGTCAAGCGAAACGCTGGGGCTCGACCGGGCCCGCTGACAGGCTATTTACGTTGAAAGCGACGAATTTGGCTCATTGCAAACTTTGTTAATGACCTGCAGTGTCTGAAGTTTTACTTGTAGATACAGGAAGTAATACTCAGGTGCCGTCGGGTGAATCACCTTTGTATCGACACCCAGCACATTTAGAAACTTCCGGCAAAGGGTAGAGTTGGAACGCTAGGGCTGATGCCAATACCAAGTGTTATACCGCGGGGGTACAGTTACGACACCCGGGGTATGTTCATTTACCTCTCAGGGAATGCCCCCCCATGATTTCACCCGATAGCGTTACTCTTCCCCGCCAGCATCTTCAGAACGCCCCGCAAACATCAACTTCCGCCTCGTCCCATGCGCCTCTTGCTGAATCTTCTTCCGAGCGGGACATCGATCCGATACGTAATCAACGATCTATTCGGAGCATCGGACAAAGATCGCTTCTCGCCCAACAAAGTGTCCAGAATCAGCTGCCACCACCTCCGCAAAAAAATTCGATGACGGCGGCCGATGCCATCGGCCAACAAGCACTTATCGATGGCCTGACTAAAACCGGTGAGTTGCAGAAACATCAATACTATGGCACTGAACGGCGGCTTAGATCGTTGCAGATAGCCCTGCCACCAGAATCTTACATTGCGCGGAAGAACAACCTTCTCGAAGGGCAAAGCATGAGCGCCGAACGATACATCCAGGCGCTGGGCTTGCCGTTACCCACCAGTTGGCAAGAGACCTTGCGATTGACCCGGAAAATTGCCATGCCATTGCCCGCACCGCCTGCGCTGGGTGATTTCGGGGGGTTGCTGGGTCGGACACCCCCCCTGGCTCAATCCCAGCAAGACCGCGTGCGCGCTATCGTCAACGAATCAGCTAATACCAGCATTCAGTCCTTGATCGTACACGCTGTCGCCAACACGGAATCACCCGTAACCCCTCGCAAGGTACTCGAACAGTTGATCGCAACCCCCCAGGCGCAGGCACTGGGACAGAAACTGGAAGCCGAACTGAATGGCATTTCCACCACAACCAGTGTCAATGAATGGTTGATGACAGCGGTGGCACTGGAGCTGGGCATCACGCCCGAAACACAACGCAACCGTATCGCAGGCTACGACCTGAATCAGCCCGACAATTGGGGCAAACCCGCTTCGGCGATCATTGCGGCGGTCAATGACCATCTAAAACGTGAAAACGCCAATGTCCCTGACGTGAGGGGGTATTTGCTGCTCTTGCGGGTCGCGCCGCAGTTTCTGGTCAAACAGTTGCCCGAGAACCTGGTGTACGGCTCCAACGAGTGGGCTGTGTTCAGTGCTGCCGTTTCGCGCATTGAGCAACAGGCGCCCGGTACTGCGGCGACCATGACATTTGACCAAGTGATCGAGTTCGGCAACACCTCTGCGGCCAGCGAGCGCCAAGCGGTGCACGCCGCCCTTGCTCAACGCAACGCCATGGTTGACTGGGGTATCGTCAATGGTTTTCTCATCAAGGATGACGATGACAACTACGACCCAGCAGCGATTGAACACACGCGAGGCAAATTCAACGAGCAGATAACAGAACTGAGCACACGCCTCGCGGTGTTCTCCTCACCGCTGCCGACCAGAAAAGCCTTGGCAGAAGCCGAACTCAAAAAAGTATTGGGCGATGACGTCCCTCTCGAGAAAGAATTCATCAAGCTGGGCCGCCAAAACAGAGGTGGCACAGCGTACTCGATTATTGATCTATATATGTCGGGTCGGCTCAAGGCCGATACGCTCAGGTCTGATTTTGACAAGGAGCTACTAAAAAAAATCGAGCCTAAATTCGATGAGCTTCCCGATATCAAAGAAGTATTTAAAGAAACGTTCACGCCTTATTTCGATGGGGTAAAAAAAGCCTTTACCTCGCGTATAAAGAATCAAATTTCACGACTCCCTTTAGAAGACCGAAAAAACTTTGAATTCGGGGGATTAACGGCTTACTCCCTTCGCTTACCACTGCATGAGGATAGCGAAGATGATATCAGTCAAAAACAATACAAAAAAATTGGACGCGATTGCATATTGTTTAAAACGGTGCGTGGCGAGAAACCCACCTACTATGAGTTTTCTGTAAGCGATCAGACTATTCGCAAAAAAACCGACCTGCCTGACGATCTGCCGATCGGTGCAACCCGTATCTTCCGTGGGGTAGACGGCGATAAATATATCGAAGGGTTTGAACGGCTGCCGTTCGATCTGGATAAGTATGGGATCGGGCATGGAGGCCTACCACCGCCAAAAGTCCCCGTCATTGTTGATCGGGTCAAGATCCAGCCCGCTTCAGTCATCTCCGGCGCCGACGAACCGAATTCGACAACTGCTCCCCTCAAGACATTCTTTACCGCGAAGACCGATGCGATTGCCAAGACCGTCAGCGAGCATTTTTTCAGCGACAAGGACAGTTTCGAGGCAAATGCTTTAGGTGAAACAAACTTTGAGAAGCGATACCGGGAAAACAATCAACTCAGCAACGGCATTCTGAATGTAATTATTCCGTTCAAATCCGCTATCGAAAACGCAATTGAGGGTAAATGGGACGACGCCATTGGCGATGCAATGCTGGATTTGATAGCGCTTTATAATCCTGGCGCCAAAGGCAGCGGCATTGTTAATAGAACCAGTAAAAAAACGGCTATGGGGCTACTGACAGGCGTCAAGAAATTCGGTGGAGCCGTGCTTAAAGACGCCAATCTTTTCGCTGACGTGGCGGACCTGACGCGCTTGTTGACGAAAGGCGTGAAATCCGCAGCATCGTCACTCTCTGACGGTGTTCATTCCCTACAGTTGTCTGGCCGCAGTTTGCTCAATGCTCCTAACGGCCTGGACAGCGTGTCGATGGGTACCTTCAAGTATCAAGGCGACGTTATGGAGGGTGCGGCAGCGTTCAAAGATAACAAGTGGTACGCACTTGATCCCTTGTCACTAAAACCTTATGGCGCACCGCTGGAGGATTTCTTGCCCTCGCTGCAGAACCAAATGGCAGAACTCGGGAAATGGGCGACTGCGGACAGCCCCCGAAAGACACTCGATGAGGCCGTTGTCAAAAGCTGGAAAAAGACCGTTAACGACTATCGCACTGGACCGCAAAAAGCTCAGTTTGAAAGCGGATACCAATCTGGAAACCCCCAAACTATCACAGGGTTCTCCAATTCCATGAAGCCCGCAGATATCATAACCTTGGCTGGCAATAAAAACCTTACCGCCAAGGAGGTCGGGATGCTGCTCAAGCGGTTCGACGATCTCTCTTACCAAATCGGTCGGGTTGGCTCAGCTCGTTTTATCGATGCCATAGAACCAGGGCTCGGCAGCGTAATACCTATGCCTCAAGTCATATACCTTTCCAAGACCGGGCAATTGTCCGATGGCCAATGTGCCGCGCTATCACGTGTCATGGCGGACGCCATGGCAGAAGGCAAAGAACAGTTATTGATCAAGAACATGCTCAGTGCAGCGGCCTACCCGGCCGATCCGGCCTCCAGAGAATTTACTGCCAAACTGAGCAAGATCCAAACCCAAGTGGGCGCGCGAAGTGCTTTTCATGCTCAACAGACGGTGCGTCAGGAGACGGTTCAAGGCATCGTGAATGAGCTGGCCGACGCCAGTGTATCCAAGTCAATAATGATCGACTCTCCTGGTCACGCCATGGCGGCTGGCGTAAGGGTTGATGACACAGGAAAGAGCTTCTACTTCTATGACCCTAATCATGGGCTTGCGAAATTTTCCAATGCTCAGGACATGGAAAAGGCCCTGGAGAAACTGACTCGCGACAAGAAACTGAAGCCAGGTTACGTGACTCATAGCACTGACCCCGCTAAGTTGGAGTTCAAGGTCTTCGACCATACTGACGCGTGGCAGCGAACAAACAGTGTGCTGAGTACGGATGTTAAAAAGCTGTATGACGCACGACTCGCCATCCGACCAGACAGCGAAAGAAGTGCTGAAAAGTTCATGGTTCGTTTACTCAATGAACGTCTTGCCACGCCCGGGACCAAGGCGAGCGTCCGAACCCTTGAGGAACTGAAGAAATTTGACTTCGCCGTCCCAACCCAAATATTTCGGGGGCATACAGCTACCGGGGATACTCTCGCGACCGGCCTCAGGCGTGCAGCAGGAACGGACTCTTCCGGCGACGACTATCTGGCTGCGATTATCCAACATACGGCGAGAACATCAGGCAGTGGCGGTGAAGTCATGTCATTCAGTGCGAGCAAGGCCAAAGCCAATAGTTTTGCCACCCAGTACTCAACACCCACTAAGAAGGTGCCCGTCTTTACTGTCGACACCACCCAAGACCCGGACGCATTTCGGACGGTGGTCGATATCGTTCTTAAAGACGGGGAAAGACTGGTCAGGGATAAAAAAATCACTAAAGCAACCCTTCTGCAAGCCGTTGAAAAATTGAACGGGCAGGAGTTAGAGGTCTTTTATGTCAAAGGGGACATACCGCCGGCATTTATGGTGAGCTAAGGCACCTCTCATCCAGCGTACGCTCAATGCCAATGTGAAAAAACTGACACCTTGAACCTATGAAAAGCAGCGGCGTCGGACTTTCGACGCCGCCCCGCCATCAGGCCAACAAGCGCTGAATATGCTCCTGCAACGTATCCAGATCAAACGGCTTGGCCAGGATCGGTGCATTGCGCGTGATCGGGCTGTTGCAGTCGAGAATTTCCTGCGGGTAGCCGCTGATAAAGATCACTTTCAATTCCGGGCGCAACTTGATGGCCGGCTCGGCGATCTGCACGCCGGAAATCCCACCGGGCAAACGGTAGTCGGTGACCATCAGGTCCAAGTGCGGCTTGGTGGCGAGGATTTCAAAGGCCTGCTCCCCATTGATCGCCTTCAATACCCGATACCCCAGGCCGGCCAGGTACTCACCCAGCACAAACATAATGGATTCGTCGTCCTCGACGATCAGTACGACATCTTGTGCATCTTCACTCATGGGAAGCCTTTGTCCGGTCAATTGCTGCAATTACGACCATGGGGTCACGTAGAGGTTGCGTCGGGGTGACGATTGATTTCATGCCGACGGTTCAAGGGGCAGGCACACCCGGAACAAGGCGCCCTCGCCTATCTGGCTCTCGACCTCGATGGCGCCGCCATGGGCGGCCACGATCTGTTCGGAAATAAACAACCCAAGGCCCAGTCCCGCAGCAACCTGGCTGGCTGACACCCGTTCGAACTGCTGGAAAATACGCTTCTGGTTCTCTTCGCTGATGCCGATCCCGTGGTCACGCACTTCTACCCTGGCTTCGCCATGCTCGGTATACACGCGCACCTCCACCGGGCTCTTGGCTCCGTAGCGCAGGGCGTTGGTCAGCAGGTTGGTGACCACCTGTTCGATACGGAACTCATCCCAGTTGCCCACCACCGGCCCCTCGGCCGCAAGGTGCATCGACGATTCGGCGGCAGCCACTTGCGGTGCGAAATTCTCCACCAGGTTGCTCACCAATTGAGCCAGGTCGAAGCGCCCCGGGCGTATCGACAGCTTGCCGGTGCGGATACGCGAGACGTCGAGCATGTCTTCGATCAGGCGGATCAGGCTCTGGATCTGGCGCTCATCGCGGTCGACCATGGCGCGCATCTTGTCCAGGGTGAACGCGGCGGCGTTATCCCGGGCAAGGTGCATCTTGCGCAGCTGGGTTTCGAGGATCAGGCCGTTAAGAGGTGTACGCACCTCGTGGGCGACGATCGACATGAAGTCGTCGCGCATGCGCACCGCCTGCTCCAGCTCGGCCTGGGTGGCCTGCAGGCGCGCCAGCAACAGCTCCTGCTCGCGGCGGCTGCGCTCCAGGGCTTCGACTTGCTGCTTCATCGCCTTGCTCTGGCGGTACAGATCGACAAACACATTGACCTTGCTCTTGACCGCGTGGATATCCAGCGGCTTGTGCAGGAAGTCCACGGCGCCACTTTCATAGCCCTTGAACGCATAGTTGAGTTCACGGCCGGCGGCGCTGACGAACACAATCGGGATGTTCTTGGTTTTCTCGGTGCCGCGCATCAGTTCGGCCAGCTCGAACCCGTTCATGCCGGGCATCTGCACATCGAGAATCGCCATGGCGAACTCGTGCTCCAGCAACAGGGACAAGGCCTCATCGGCGCTCAATGCCTTGAAGACCTGACGGTCCTCGCGCTTGATCAGCGCTTCGAGGGCCAGCAGGTTTTCCGGCAGATCGTCGACGATCAGCAGTTTGGCCTGGACAGTACTTAACATGGGGAGGATTCCAGGGAAGCCAGCAATGCGGCAATGCGGCTCAAAGTCAGAATATGGTCGGGTATATGCAAGGCCAGGGCCGCCCGCGGCATCACGGCAATCCGTGCTTCACTGGGGTCCTGTACCACCGTGGTGCCGCCCGAATGCTTGACATGGGCCAGCCCGTGGGCGCCGTCGTGGTTGGCGCCTGTCAGGAGAATCGCCAACAGCCCCTTGCCATAGGCGTCGGCGGCCGAGGCGAACAGGTAATCGATAGCCGGCCGGGAATGGTGTACCCGGTCTTCCTGGCTCAGGGACAGGCTGCGGTCATGCTCTACCGAGAGGTGATAGCCGGGTCCGGCGAAATAAAGCGTGCCTGCATCGATTACCTCCTTGTCCCGCGCTTCGCGCACGGGGATGGGCAAGCGCCGCGCAAAGACTTCCGCCAGTTGGCTGCGGCGCTCATCCGGCAGGTGCAAGACGGCAATGATCGGCAGGCCGAAGGTTTCGGGCAGTTCGCTGAAAATACTCAGCAACGCTTCGACGCCGCCGGCGGAAGCGCCGACGACGATAGCTTCAATCCCGCAAATCGGGTTGGCTGCAACGTCGCTCATGATTTTCGGTAGATCCGTTCCTGTTTGACCAAGGGTTCGAATTGCTTGTTGTAGGCGGAAAAATCCAGGGTTTCCTTGCTGCCCAGCACCAGGAAGCCGCGATGGCACAGCGACTCATGAAACAATCCGAATGCTCGATCCTGCAATTTTTTGTTGAAATAAATCAATACGTTGCGGCATGAAATTAATTGAGTTTCTGAGAATACACTGTCGGTCGCCAGGCTGTGATCGGCAAACGTCACGTTCTCGCGCAGCGTCTTGTCGAAGATTGCGTAATCGTAGGCCGCCGTGTAGTAGTCGGCAAATGAACGCTGCCCCCCGGCCTGCTGATAATTGGCGGTGTAGGCCCGCACGTTCTCCAGGGAGAAGATGCCTTGCTTGGCTTTATCCAGGGACGCGGGGTTGATGTCGGTGGCATAGATGATCGTGCGTTCCAGCAGCCCTTCCTCACGCAGCAGGATGGCCATGGAGTACACCTCCTCCCCCGTGCTGCAGCCGGCAATCCAGATCTTGATCGACGGGTAGGTCTTGAGCAGCGGCACCACTTCCTGGCGAATGGCCAGGAAGTGCGACGGGTCGCGAAACATCTCGCTCACCGGGATCGTCAGGAACTGCAGCAACTGCATGAACGCTGCCGGGTCATGCAACACCCGCTCCTGCAGCGCAGAAATCGTAGCGCAGTCGAACTGGCGCAAGGCATGGGCCACGCGGCGTTTGACCGACGCGCCGGAGTAGTCGCGAAAGTCGTAGCTGTACTTGAGGTAAATCGCCTCGATCAACAGGCGCAGCTCAATATCGCTGCTCTTCTCCAAAAAACGTTGCTCCACTTAAATGCGTTCCATCTTCGGTAGCCACACGCGAATCAGCGAGAACAGGCGATCCAGGTCGATCGGCTTGGCCAGGTAATCGTTGGAACCCGCCGCGAGGCAGCGCTCCTGGTCGTCTTTCATGGCCTTGGCCGTCACCGCGATGATCGGCAGTTTCTTCCAGCGCGGGTCCTGGCGGATCAAGGCGGTGGCCTCGTAGCCGTCCATCTCCGGCATCATCACGTCCATCAGCACCAGGTCGATATCGTCGACTTCATTGAGTCTCTCGATGGCTTCGCGGCCGTTACGCCCGATCACCACCACGGCACCTTTATGCTCCAGGGCGCTGGTCAGGGCGAAGATGTTACGCACATCGTCGTCCACCAACAGAATCTTGCGCCCCTCGAATACCTTGTCGCGGCTGCGGGCGGTCTTGAGCATCTTCTGGCGGTCATGGGACAGCTGGGATTCGACTTTGTGCAGAAAGAGTGTGACTTCATCGAGCAGGCGCTCTGGCGAACGGGCGCCCTTGATGATGATCGAGCGCGAATACTTGCGCAGTTCGGCCTCTTCATCGCGGGTCAGGTTGCGCCCGGTGTAGACGATCACCGGCGGGA